>Ga0180431_10000274_pt1 | contig 73751 bp, 115 predicted proteins | sample SS_ome_11_FD_132459 | JGI IMG/M metagenome (GOLD analysis project Ga0180431, IMG submission 132459) | Hypersaline lake sediment archaeal communities from the Salton Sea, California, USA - SS_1_MS_1 metaG | ecosystem: Environmental > Aquatic > Non-marine Saline and Alkaline > Hypersaline >...
AGTGTCGTCCTATCTTGTCACACTGATCTTCGTTCCAATGGATGCATAAACTCGGGTCTATCTTCCATCGCAATCCCATTGATTCTGGGCTATAGAATATATTCTGAAGTCCGTCTGACACATGACCATAGTATAGCACGAATTTGTAAGGTATATGTGACCAATCTTTGTATTTACTCACTTCCACCCCTCCCAATCCCTCGGTTCACCGATAGCCGTCCCGCACGTGGGGCATATCCCATCATCGAGATCCTTCTTTTCCTTGAGCCACCGTTTGAAATAATGCTCCTCCCAGAACCGTATGATATCCAATAGATCATCAGTGCTCCTATCATAATCGTCTGAAACGCCGATCATATGCACTTTATGCAGATGAGCAGGATAGCGTCCTGCGATGAACATCGACTGGCTCAGATCCATCACAAACACCGCCTCCGCCCACTCCAGCCCCTCCTTCAACGGAGTATCATAGGCATGGTAGATGCCGCTGCTCTTCACATCGTGCTCTGAGTACCGTTGCTTGATGTACTTCTCGAACTCAGGGCTTCGATTCGCATTGCCGGCGCATACGAACATAATTTTCATCCTTCAACCTCCTCTGATACACTCGTATGATCTCAGCCATCAATAATTCAAGTTCCTCCTGGGTAAGCTTCTCAACATTAAACGTTGTCATCATGAGCGGGCACGGGGTGGGAAAAAGCCGTCGGAAACGCGGCAAAAAACACCCCATTCAGCTGGTCAGGTCGAACAAAGGGATAAGGACTACCCCTCTCCGATATTACCATCGCAGCCTATGCCCGCATGGACTCGTCGGGGTATGATCCCGAAGCCTCCCGCTTGCAAGGCAGGTGTTCTACCAGTTGTCACTACGAGCCCGAGATTAGGGGGAAATTGTCGTAAAGAGTGTCTATATACAGGAGTGCTGGACCAAGCTACACTACAGTCCCCGAAGGGACCGATAGGATTCGAACCTATGCTTCCTGTTTGGCGAAGTATCTCTATACTACGTCACCCCTAATGGACTTGATGGGATATGAGCCCATGGCCTCCTCCATGCCAAGAAGGCGCTCTACCAGACTGAGCTACAAGCCCTATATATCAAAATATACTCGTGCAAATAAAAACAATGTTCCAAACGCTCCTACCCATAACCCCAGGTATCCCCCAAACAGCCCCATGTAGATGATAGATCCGACTGTTGAGTATTCTGAAATCGATTCCGGAACAAGGAGCTCGTAGAGATAGTCAGTAATCGGTATCCCTGCGAACATTAATGCGAATAGTGCGGAAAAGAACATTCCGATCACTGAGGTGCCAATACATGCGAATATGATAATCTGGAATGCCCATAGAATATCGTTCCTTGTCATTTTAAATGGGCATGCACGGATTTGAACCGTGGATCTTCCGATATCTCAGGAGCAGTCTTATGAGTCGGGTGCTGTAACCAGGCTCAGCTACACGCCCACGCCAGTGAGAGGATTTGAACCTCTGTGGACCGAAGCCCACGAGCTCTCCAAGCCCGCGCAATAGACCGAACTCTGCCACACTGGCATTCAAGGCTCGCGCAATCGTCCAGACTCTGCCACACTGGCTTATCGATTGAACAACCAAACTATTGGCTTCACTATTATATAAAGAACTACCTTCCGTATCTTCCCGTGCCGCTCCAGCCACTGAGCGATTCTAGTGCCGCCAGCATAATAAAGCCCCACCATCTTCCTGCCTAGCCAATATCTATTGAGGCTGTCGCGAAACTTCCGTATCGGGTTCAGCTGATCGTAGTACGGAGTCCCGTAGGTGACGGTTGCCATCAGACAGACGGGTGTGTAGGGGTTCTGTGCCTTTATAGACTCTAAGATGGTTTCTATCATTCTAGTTTGGTATGCCGCCCGTTCATCCCCTCCTCCCCCACCTGCAGGTCCTGCATCAACCGTGCAACGATCCCGTCGAAGAAGACGATGACCGAATCTTCGAACAATGTTCCCAGCGGCGTGAGTTCCGGAGAGCCTTTGAGCTGCGTTTTGAGATGGTTCTTCTGAATGTCGATCTTGGTTCGGCCCTTCACCGCCACGGTTGCGTTGGTAAGCGTTGCCAGCGTTGATTCCGGATACGAGGTGATGGCCACCGTCGTCGTTCCGATCTTCTGCGCGATCTTCGCGGCATTGACGATGGTTCCCGTCTCCCCGCTGCCGGAAACCAGGATGAGCAGGTCTTTGTCGGTGATCGCCGGAGTGGTGGTTTCCCCCACCACGTGCGCCACCAGTCCCATCTGCACCAGCCGCATGGCAAAAGCCCGCACCGCCAGCCCCGACCTCCCCGCCCCGAACAGGAACACCCTCTTGGAGCCTTTTATGGCATCGAGCAGCGTATCGATCTCGTGTTCGCTGAGATCGTCGATGATGGAAATGATGTGTTCCGCGATGCACCTCATCGCAGGTTTGACAGCCATCGTAAAAATATTGCGGTTGGTATATAAATAGTGCGGCTTCAGTGAACGCGCTCGGAGGTCGAAACCTCCTCCCCTCCCGGGCTACCCGCTTTCCCCCTCCGCCCCTGCTCCCACCAGCATCGCCGACGATCGTTAAGGCTGCTCCCGCCAGGACCTGACCTGGTTCCAACCTTCGTTGATCCGATGAGACGTGGCTTCTACGGCTGGAATCGGACCGGAGAAACGGATCTTGGCCCCTTCCCCCGAGCTTCGGCCGCGCCATGGGACGATGTGCGCTTACAGGGAACGCCCGCCTCCCCGGCCTAGTTCGAAAATACTATTAATTTTTAGTATTTAAAAATTCCTTTCCCTTCTTCTTGACGACATGGCGAATATAACCTTTTTCTTCTAGGTCGAGAAGTTGGTTCAGTAGACATTCTTCGGTGGTCACGAAAGTATCAGTAGTATTGATCGGCGCAAGTGGATGAATCGCTTCTTCACTGGATTCCGAAACTTGTTTAAAGATATCAGGGTTAACTTCAAAGAGATGTCGCATAACCAAGCGAAAATAGTCCCTGAAAGGTTGGTCTACAGCAATATGATCATGAATTGATTGTGATGCACCGTCAAGAAAATCATTCATGAATCTTTCAAGTTCTTTGTCCTTATCGATGAAATGGTATCGTTTCACTTTCGTTTTACAACGCCGAGGTTGGGATTCGAACCCAAGGAAACCTTTCAGCTCCACGCAGTTAGCAACCGCGCACTTTCAACCGGACTCAGCCACCTCGGCAGATGTTTTGATCACACTTCCGGGATATCGAATAGTGGGTTATCGCCATTGCAATGAAATAACCCGCGATGCTTCTTCAGCTTCCGCATGAAGTAACACTGTCCCTTCCACACCCCCAGACATGCCAGAAATGTGTTCTTCTGGACATAGTGAAAGCATATCTGGCACTCGTCGAAGATGCCGCATATCTTCGGCATATTACCGGTAAGCATCCTGATCATATCGCTTTCTTCCTGTCCGTTGATTATTGTATCATGAAGCTTCATATGGCATTTTCTGCAGACATCGAATCCCCATTCGTTTAGCTCTGTGCATTTCGCCTTTTCCCTGAGCTTCTTCGGCAGCAGATGGTGAAACGTCCTTCCTGTTGGAAGCACGTTGTTGGTCATTGCGACTCCGCACACCGGGCACAATTTGTCATCCCATCCGTCGATGGATACTTTCTTGATCATCCTCCTTTAGTGACATCTTGCTCCCCATACCATCTAAGCGCGTCGTCGAGATCGCTCGGTACCGCATCCGGCCATAGCGAATCGATGACCCGGATATCCGCATAGGCGCATTGTATCGGCAGAAACCCGCTCAACCTCGTCCTCCCACCCCACCTCGCCACCAGGTCGATGTCCGGCAGCGTCGCTGTGTGATGCGGAGTGGTGCTGATGTCCCATTTGTAATTGTAGTTGACCAGGATGTTAACCCGGCAAACTGGGTTCCCATTATCGATGTTCAATTTTGTGTAGGGTATCAGCGACTCTGGAAACACCGTTGAATTGGTATCTCCGTAGACCCGTATCGACACATTTTCCAGCACGTTGAGCTGGTCTACAAGCGCCAGTATCGCATTCGTATATCCGAGCCGCTGTGCCATCTTGCGTTTGGTGTTCTCTTTTGTGAATCCGTATGCGGTTATCTGGGGTATGCCGAGCTCCACCGCTCGTTTGAGCATCGTTATCGCCGTCTCGACACCGGCGACGTATCCGTCGGTCACCGACAGGCCGTTCTCTTTTGCCCAGCGGCGGTTTCCGTCTGGTATCACTCCGAGGTGGTTTGGGACTCTCATATTAAATCTCTTCTTCAATAATAAATATCGCCATCTTTTTTAGGCAATCTATGCAGTAAAATTTATCGTCTACTTCTTTTAGCCTTGTCTCGTGGAGCCACCTGCGGTACCACACTATCTTGTCTCCGCAATGGTTGCATGCCATCTCTTCTTTAGCCATTTTGTTATAGGCCAGCCCGAATTCGAATCGGGGATCTCCACCACGTCAAGGAGGCGTCATACCAGGCTAGACCACTGGCCTGTGATTTGATGGGCGTGAGCGGATTTGGACCGCCGATCTCCCGAATGTAAGTCGGGTGTCATAACCAACTAGACCACACGCCCGTAGAACTACTTTAGAACATGAGTTTAAAATGAGCCGGATCAGATTTGAACTGATGAGCGCCTGCGCGCAATGGCCCTCGACCATTCCCCGTCGACCGCTTGGGTACCGGCTCGTGATGGCAGCGGCAGTAATCGAAACTGCACAGCTACTAAAGCACGGGGTCTAAACCCGCCGGGTTTCCCAGTTCCCTACGCTGCCTTAATGCAGGCGCTGGGACTTGAACCCAGGAAGGACTGCTCCACAAGATCTTAAGTCTTGCTCATTCGGCCACTCTGACACGCCCGCATTTGGATTTCTGAACCGTAAAAGTAGAGTAAATTTTGGAGCCTAAAGCCCCAACAGCAGAACGAGCTCACACTGCACAAGAGGCGGGCACTCCTGTACGATACACACGTTCATAGTTATCATTTTACCGTTCGTCTATATAAGCGTCCAGCGATCTTCATTAAAGGAATCCAGAACATGCTCTCCTTATCGTGCTTCTCGAATTTGTGAATATCATCGAGCCTGTTCGATATCAGAAACGCTCCATAGCTCGTCCACATCGCGAATATTAATATAACCGTCAATATCACCTGCACTTGCCACGTCTCCAACTCTGATGGCGGCGTCAGTGTCTCAATGACGATGAATCCATGCACATTACTGATCACTCCGACCACATGCGCCAGGATCGTCAAGGAGATAATAGAGGACATCACCTGATTTGCTATTCTCGTCTTATAGAACGGTTTGATGACATACCACGCCAGAAATACATGCGCGGCCACATAGACCCCCGCCATCGCCCACCAGCCCCATAGCCGATAGACGCCGTTGATCTCGTAATCGTACATGTTCGGCTTGAACATCGCCAGGACGTTGAGCGACATGAAGTCGGCAACTGCTGCCAGGATGAAGACCGCTAGGATCGTTTTCTTGGCCTTCATCATCGATTCAAAGCCTGATTCGTTATCATCTGTTGTAGCACCTTGCCACACCTGCCAGCTATAAGCTTCCTTATTCTATGGAAGTCTACCTTAAAATGGCTGGTGGTGATCTCCTGCCAGTTCTCGTCCCACATGTCCTTCGTAACCGCTCTCGGCAGCTTGGTCATCAACTGCATCTCAAGCTTCTCTCCTTTGTCCAGCAGTTGGAATATCTGCTTCTCGATTCTCGCATTGGTGCAATACTGCGCCACGATCTTTCCGTCGTCGTTCTCCTGGTGCTTCTTTCCGCCGCCGAATGTTTCTCTATTTACTTCCTTGAACTTATCAGAAACATATTTGGCGAATATTCCTTTAGAGTAATTTTTGTAGACCAGTCCTTCTACCGGGCCATCATAGAACGCGCTCTGCGGCAGGTCATCGTCGGTTATCTTCTGTATCTTCCCAGCCTTCACCACCTCGATGAGCGGCACCATCGGCAGTCCCAGCTCCTCGAACAGCCGCTTCTTCTCGTCATACGGCAGGAAATCCCTGTTCTCGTCATCCCTCACCAGCCCCACATCGAACCCCAGAAAGGGCGGCGTCCGATCCCAGTCATAGTTGATGCTGTGCCGTACCATCGCCTCGCCGTAGAAGATATACGCCTCCGGCAGCACAGCGCCGCTAAGTGTCTCTTTAAGAAACTGAAAGGTTCTGTTCCATTGCTTTCCGACGCCTTCGTCGTGAATCGTGCCCACTTGCTGCGTCCTGGTGCCAAGTGTGATGATGCCATCTCTTAACATTACTCTAAAGTTACCGCCGTCTACCTTCTCCTCGATGTAGATGTCATCGTCCACATCGTGAAAGATCTCGACGTTGTCTTCATGCCCCAGCTGGTGAATCTTGTGGTATTTAAAGAACTTCATGGAAAGGTCTCCTAATGTCGTTTCGTATCGGTATGCTAATTAGGTTCCAGCCGTTTATTAACGGTATATCGACGTTTGTCATGCACTCGTGAGAACAGAACTCGCTCTGGTTGCATTCATTATCGTAATAGTTGTTCAATCGGTCCGCGTCGAACACGGCGGCCTGCTGATTTCCGCATATCGTGTTTCCGGAAATCGTATTATTAGAGGCGTGCCACATATAGATTCCACGTAGGTTGTAGCGGATGGTGTTGTTTTCGATGGCATTGGACTGAATATCGCACCGTACACCACCGCACTTATTGCGCGGATCGGTTCCTCCAGTAAACTGGATGCCGTCAAGGACGTTATAACTGATGTCATTCCCGATGATACGGTTCCACCAGGGCCTCTGATGCGGCTTGCCCGTGGTATCCTTGGGAACAAGTCGCACTCCAAAGTAGTTTCGGTGAATGGTGTTCTCTTGAACCACAGAATGTCCGACCTCCCGCCTGATGAGAATGCCCGTCTCATGGTTACCTAATATAGTATTATTGTACATTAAAGTAGAGTTCGCCCCGCTATACAACAGTATCCCTCGTTCGTTCCCCGCGATATAGTTATGCGCCACCGTATTGTTGCTGGCGTTCCTTTCGATGCGTATCCCCACCTGATTGTTTACTATGTAGCTGAATGCGACGGTATTGAACTTGGGTCCATCGTGGATCCCAATGCCGTACGCATTCGAACCGTTCTCCCCTTTATTATGCTCCAATCTCGAACGCTCCACACTGTTTCCGTTTGAAGCCCCCGTCAGCTCGATCGCGTACCCGCCGTACCGCGCATTACCCGATCCGGTGATGTTTGACAGCGTATTGTTCGGCGAATCGATCAGCTGCAGTCCACGGTAGTTGTTGCTGTATACCACCGTATTCTCTATCAATGAATCGCTCACGTTTATCAGCTGTATCCCGACGTTGCATAGTCCTACTCGGCAATTCCGTATGGTGATGTTGCGCACATCCTCCGCCCGCACCCCCACATCCCTTCCCGCGATGGCCGCATGGCGGCAGTCGAGCACCGCATTCGACTGGTTGACGAGTATCGGCGGTGCGGTAGCGTCGCTGAGCGTTGCTAAGAGTAGGATTATTGCTACTGTATATTTCATTATTTAATTTTATAGAGGAGGACAGATTTGAACTGTCGTCTCAGGATCATGAGTCCCGTATTCTAGGCCAAGCTATACTACTCCTCTGTTGAATTTCTTCTTGATGAGATCCTCTATCTCGTTCAACTTGGTGAGCATCTCGATAACCAAATTCTTTTGCACCTTTAAAACTTGCAGCGCGATCTCAGCCTCGTCCGGAGTCAGCGTCTCGGTGTTGATCCGATATCCGTTCTCGATCTCTACAGCCATACCGGCCCCTCCTTCGGGATCTTCTTCAACGCATGCATGAGGTCAAGCGCACACTTGTTGGAGCACACTTCCCGGCTCAATATGCCCGTTCCGCTGCTCCCCCACCATTCGGTGATAGCGATCTCCAGCCAATGATCCGGTAGATGCCCCTCTTCGAACTCTACCTCTTTCCCGCATTGATCGCACTTTCCGATCGGTCGTTGTATGACAGCCATTTTAATTCATGGTAAGAGCCTTGATGATCAGATTCATCCCCATTCGTTCCATTTCCGAAATCTCTTCCCGGGAGTAGCCTGACAAATCTATCTCTTCATTTGTAATAGGATGCTTAATTATCATGGTAATTTTGTATTCAATATCCGCTTTCTCCAACGTTCGTAACGTAGATCGATAATCTGTGGATAATCGACATCGATGACACTCATTGGATCGTTTCCGGTAACCCGCTTGTACCGCTTCAAGATCGATTCTTCTTCTACATCAGGCATTGCCATGTTATCTCCGTTCCATCATCGCACGCTTTGCAAAGCAGCAACTTTCCGTGTTCGTTCTCCCCTATCTTGTGACACTCCCTCACCATGCCACACCCCAAACAAACCCCACGCACCTCTGTAGGCCGTTTCATCAGCGATATCCTTCGTTCGTTCCCTTCATCTCATCGTGATGCGCCTTCACCATCTCTCCGATGATGGACATCATCGCCTCGTTCTGCTCGGTGTCCTTGTATTCCCTCGCCATGCCCCCCACCGCCAGCACCATCGGCGGAATGCGGTTGGCGATATCGTTCAGCAGCACCCGCAGCATCGCTTCGTTCAATCCCAGGTGCCCCCTGTATCCGCCTACGAACGTGTTGATGCCTTCTTCGTCGTCGTTGTTGTAGGAAACGACTGCCATCACCGACTGGTGTTTGTCGTATTTTTCTATCTTGTCGGCGATCGATCGCAGCTGATTCGCGATTCGTTTCGGAGAAACGTTTTCCGGGTTCTCAGATTCTTTGATCTTCTTTTTCATCGCATTTGCTCCAGCCGTCCCGAGCGGCGTCGTCAAGATTGTCGTAGGCGTGAAAGTATCCTCCGTACAGCGTATCTTGATCCTTGAAATATATAGAACCGTCAGGCTTTAAATAAATATGCCACGCCTCTCCCTCCCTGCTCACGAGGGTTGCTTTTTTGAATTCCATTTGAACTCACCGAAATTTCCTCCGTTGCATTTGTGGCGCCTGACTAAATAAACGACATTGAAACCCTTGTTGGTGAATTTCACTGTTGGAGTCTTTTTATCCACCCACTGCACCAGTCCCTCGCGCAAGAAATCTTCGACGCAATCCCAGTCGCAGTGTTCCCTTGCCGAATCTACGGTCTCTTTCGGCGCGTCCTGTTGCAGTCGTGTTGCCCAGTCGCTATTCCATGGTCTGCCCAGATGATCATAGTGCGGGTAGCGGCTGATGTTGCATCGCATGTTGCGGATGTCGATCTTTCCCTTATGATCAACACAACGCGTCTCCAGGTATGCAAGCGTGCTCCAGTGGTCTTTCGCCCAGTATTGCATTGGTATATGTTCCATTTTCAATAAATTTCCGGTCGTCTACACCCAGACAATCGATGCTCTAGCGAGAACAGATATTCTGCAAGAGCACGAATGTTGAGATATCCATCGTCTGATGCTATTTCGAACATGAGTTCGTTAATACGTTCCTCTCGCCTCTGAGCGAAACGTTCTGCTTCTTTTTTGATACGCTCCCGTTCCTCTTTTGTCGGTGCTCGCGCCATTTTGAAAATAAAAGAAAAGGGGTGATTAGCCCCCCTATTTCATGCTGAACTTGGCCGTCTTCTTCACCCGCCCATTCCCAATCATCTCCACCAGCCCCTTTTCGTACAGCTCATCCACCATGCCTCTGGCGGTATAATAGTTGACGCCGGTCTCCCGTGCCACCGCAGAAACGGCCACCGGCTCATCATAGCTGTATAGCGTTCCAATGAACCGCTCTGCAGTCGCTGAGCGCGGCTGATGTGTCACCGGGCGTTTATTCGAGTCGGTGACGGTCGCTCGAATGCCGTAAACAGGTGTTCCACTGGTATCAAATCCTCGCGGCTGGTGGTCATCATCATGACTGTCGAATATCCCGCGTCTCGGTTGTGCTTCTGAGCGTCTCTGTAGCTCGTCCATGGCCATCTTCTTCGTGCCTTCCTTCCGCACCGCCAGGATATGAATCACCTTGTCATTGATGGTCGTATACTCGCCCACCATATCCTTCGCGGTGAAACCATACGTCTTCGTACCAGCATCGTCGAAGACGATCTCGTCATGCCGCTCCAGCATCTGGGTAACGAATTGCTCAACCTTCTTCGGTATCCGATCCGCTTTCAACTCGAATAGGTCGTCGTTCTTCCGCACCAGGATATCGCTGTACTTGTCGATCACCATATTCTGGAATGCAGCCCAGGAATCTGTATGGTCGAATAATTCGAGACCAACAACGTTGCTCCTATCGAAGATTACCACACCTACCTGATTATCCAGTAACGGCAGATTCTTGATCGCCTCCTGAATGTCTCCCTTGAACTTGGATACCGTCTCCAGGTTGTTCACCAGGTTGTCGCTCGGCATCCCCAATTCAGTGCTACAGGCATAGAGCCGTGAGGAAGAAGCGTGTACGCTGTTCCATGCATCGTGTTGTCCGCTCCTTGACAGGAAACTGGTATCGACTTCACGCGGAGCTCCAGAGAAGTACGACATGTTCGAACCGCCGCGTATCGCATGGCTGGCGTGAACGCACCGCGCCGGAACCTCTATCTCCCGCATAGGACTCTTATCATACATCGGCTTCACATCAACCTTCGGCAGATCCTCCACCTCTGTTTGCGGCATCACCACGATGCTCGCCTCCACCCCGCGACTCTGAGTCCCATTACCCTTCATGATCGACCCGACGCGGATGAAGATCGGCTTTTCGCTGCTCGACTTCACCTTTATGCGACTGATATCCCCTGAATCGGAAACATGTATCGCATCAGACTCCTTTATCTCGTCCAGAGTAACATAGTCTCTTTTACCATTTTTTGTATAAAGGATTGGCACCACGAAGCCCATTGACTGCTCCGAATGTCTCCACGGCTCACCAAATCGGTAGCCTCCGTCCTGTTTTAACAGGTTTGCTAACAGCGTATTCATCTTGTAGTAAGCTACAGCATAGTTGTAGCAAAACTAAATATGTTTCAATGACATATAAATAACGCGGTTTCTGAAAGATATCTCCTCAGTTCAGCGCCGTGGCGAAATCAAGGAACTGCCAGAACCCGGGCCAGCTTTTCGCCACGCACCCGGAATCCCCGAACCTCAACTCCCTCCCCTCCACCGCCCCCTTCATGGCTATCGCCTGAACGATGCGGTGGTCGCTGGAGGTTATCGTTTGATTGTAGTCGTATTCCTTCAGCGCCTCTTCCATCGCTGTTATCCTGTTCGACTCATGCCCCGCCAGGCTCGGCCACGCCTTCCCCGCCTCCCCCGGAGTCACCAGATCGAACGCACGTGCGAATGGATATTCCTCGGCATAATGGGGAGTGTACTTGACGCTCCCGTTTTGCAGCGCCTTGATGAACGCAGCCGCCTGACCGGCCAGCGTCTCATCGAAGCGAATGTCCCAGCACCTACCGCTCAGCCGACGTTTGAGCCAGTGGTTTCGCGCTTCGAAGGTTACCTTCAGTTTGCAGGGGATATCCATCGGCTTGTCGGTGGACCCCATCAGCACCGCCGCGCTCGCCCATTGCGACGTATGATTGTCGATGGTCATCAGCTCGTTAACCGACAGATTGACGATGTTTGGATCGTCGCACATCGGTCGTGTGATGAGCGTCTTCTCTTTGTGCAGCTGAGTGTTTCTATTGAGTTTCCATGAGGCGAATCTGAGGAATCGGTACAGCGTACCGCTCTCCCCGACCGGTATGTGCTTCATGCCCGCCATCCAGGCTGAAGATGCCGCCACCAGCGCCTTAAGGTCGTTGCACAGCCCCGCGTCATCCACGCCGACCCCCAGCATCTCTATAGTGTCGGTCATATCATGGAGCATGTCCATGAAACCCATTCGCATCATCCACGACTTATCCAGCGGGATGTGACCTCCCAGTATCAGATCATTCTTGTTCACTTTGTGGCCTCGAATATCGAATTCAACTGCATAGTAGCTCTTCGCTCGGCGCATAGAAGATATCCTTTAGATTTGGTGAATCGCTGTTATAGAACAACGAAAGCCATGGATTCTCCAGCTCCCCCCACTCCCCGCTCTTATTCACCCACTCCCGCACGTCCCCCCATTCCTTCACCAGCACATCCGCCTTCCCCAGCGAATAGTTCCAATCGTATTTATTATGACCAGGGATGATATCCCGCCACGTCGCTGAGTGCGGCTGTAGCGCTGCTATGTGTGTATCAGTTTTACCAAGCGCATCTATCATCTTCCGTTGCAGATAGTAACCCGGTATCCCCGCCGGAACCACTGCAATGGTCGCATTATCGTACGTTGCCGCATTGAGAAACAGGCTGGCCTTGATCTTGCTGCAATGAAACTCGCGATAAAACCCCAGGTCCATTCCGAGAAACTCCGGCCACAGCGAGTGATACCCGCCCATTATCGAAACCCAGATCACCAGCGTCGCCGTAGCGATGCCGAGCGTTGCCAGGAGCTTCGATTGTGTAACGCCAGTGAACATGGTATGCAATGCCGCTGATAGCAGCGCGAAGAATATCGGCAGCACCGGAGTAATGAAACGATTCGGCATGTACCATTCTTCCCAGGTATCACCGCCGACCAATATGCTATGCGCCAATCCGAGGCATATGATCGACATCAATATTCCCCATTGCACCTTGTTGAACCTGGTGAACAGCAGGATGAACGGAAGCATGAACACCGGCAGCGTCAGGTGCATAACTACGTTCTCCCAGAAGAAATACACACCCCGCATGATCCGCCAGGAAAACGGAACGCCCAGAACCTTGAGGTAATACGTATTGGGGAGCACGTCTCCGTAATAGCTCATGCGCCATATGGTGAGCAGTATGAACGGAATGAACACGATGCCGCTGAGTTTCACATGCCGCTTCCAGTCGCCGGGTGAAACACATGCCGTTATGAGCATCAGTCCCACGGCGTAGAAGATACCGTCTATGCGGAGCAACGTTATGAGCGCGAGGGTTATATAGAGTGGTATGCTTGCTCGTCCATATCGGAAGATGAAGTGCGTCGCCAGCATCAGTAGTAGCGCCATTGGTGCGACTTCTGTCCCGATAAAGCTCCATTTCATTAACGGAAAATAGAAGGCCGTGATGAACATGGCGCTGAGCGCTGCTGTGCTCGACTTTGTGAGTTTGAGTGTCAAATAGTAGACAAGGACGATAACGACTCCTAGTAGTATAGCTCCGGTTATGTTCAGTAATAGCATCGGGTCAAGCGGCAGCAGGTGCAGGAACGACATATACATTGTATACAGAAAATTAGAGTATCCCTCCACATATTCCCCCTCCTGCCACACCAGCCCCTTGCCCGCAACCATATTGCGCGCATAGACCATGGACACCATCGGGTCGTCAAAACTCAGGTAGTAGGCATCACCGCATATCTCGCATTGCATCATCGCGACATAGCTAATGGCATACATGAGATACGCTGCAATTACCAGCGTCGCCGCGATGCTATGGAGTGTAATATATTGTTTCATTCTTTGACATATTATCGAATATCTCAAACGCTATCGAAACGTTCTCCAGATACTCCTCTATCGCTGTGATACGCTGCTCGTGCTGATAAGTTGCATTCGTCAGCGCAATGGTATTGTTGGCAATCTCCTGCTGAATCAGGGCCATCCGAAGGGTAACTTTTGCCCCTTCGATTCCCATATCCTGATTGGCGAATGCCATCTTATAGGCGAGCATTAGACCCATTGATAGTACTATTACAATCATGATAGTCATGTAATAACTACGATTTATCTTCGTATCGAGGCGTGTCAACTCCCTCTCAAGCGGATCTTCAAAGGCACGCTTATCGACTATATATTTCTCAGTAACCGGTCCCATCTTCAACCCTCTCCATGAAGAACAACGTCGCCACCAGCTCGTCGTGCCTCCCCGCCCGATACGGGCTCACCCACTCCCACACCTTCTCGCCCTCTCTCGTCACTTCGAACGCCCTGCCGTTGTCTGATTCCGCGATCATTGTGTTCCCGTTTGACAACCGCTGTGCCGTCCCTATGGTCTCGGAATAGAAGTCCGAATCGGTATAGTTCCACTCGATCGAATCGGTGACGAAATTGTATTCGATCACGCTTGTTTGCTTCTTATCGACACCGTTGTCGAAGATCAGCATGGTGTCATCATCCAGCAATATCGGCTCGTGCTGTTTATTCCACCGCCTCTCCCCCTCCATGCCATCCCTGGCCCACACCACCTTCCCCGTGGTCTCATTGATGATGGCAATGGTATCGATGTTCCGCATCGACACCAGCAGCGAACCGTTCGCGTAGGGCGTGTGAACGACCCTGATGGTATTGGTGTGAAACGGATCAGGGAGCTCCACTTCGGCAAGTGCCTTCACCGCCTTCAGCAGGAATCGCTTGTACTCGGTATTCTCGAACGCTTGAATGATCGACAGCGACATCAGCTCCTCCCCGTTCTGGTCGAGCCTCATCACCCAATCCTCCACCACCGGCCCCCCGAACCCCTCCACCGGACTGTAGGTGTGCACGATGGCGTAGATGTCGCCGTTGTCTGCTACTTCGACGTCGTGATGGAAACCGAACTGTTTGCTCCAGACGATGTTTGAATCCTTATCGATTTTTACAAGCCCGTAATAATCGAACACCGCCAGCAGCGACATATCATCCAGCATCACCGCCCTGCGTATGAACTGTTTGTGCTCGTTCGGAAACAGGTTCTTCGCCTGTCCGTTCGGGAATGCGTCGTAGAAATCGACGCTCCAGTTATGTATGACCGTTCCATTCATGTCCATGAGAAACGCATGTGGCCCGTGCCCGGACGTATAGAGCAGCACACCGGATTCGTTTGAGTGTATCGTCACCCCGTAGCGGTTGCCCGCCTCCTGATACCCCTCCATGTACCCAAGATTTCTCAACCGCTCCCCCACCGCCCCTGAATCGGACGCTCTCGCGTCGTTCCAGCGGCCGGGTATCGGCGTCCGCTCAGGTATGATGTAGTGCAGCAGCATGGACAGTCCGACAACGCCTATGGACAGCGCCATCAGCGTCCACCCTATAACCTTGATCTTATTTGATAAGTAATTAGCCACTCTTCCAGCTCCTGATTCCTATGATGCAGGTGAAATTGTAATAGATCCACAAAATCGACTGCTGCATATCCCCCCGCCCCCAACTGTCCCACAACCAGAACGTATTGGCGATCAGCCACACATAGAAGCCCCGTTTGTCGTGCCGCGCCACCAGCCACGCCCCCGCCACGCTTCCGAAGAGGGCGAGCGTCGTGATCATTTTTTTGCGTCGCACATGGGGCAGTCGCCGTCGATGAGCAACCTACCGCACTTCTGGCATTCACTGGTGAGCGCTGCCAAGCGTCTCCAGTGTCGCTCTTCCGTATCGTTTATCGCATCTGCTATATCTCCCATCTTGTCACCCGATCGTTTTCTGCTTACCGTAATTTGTAGTGAAATCCCTTAACCCTTTCCCCTCGCTACCGCACCACCGGTATCCTAGTTCATCCAGATCCTTTTCAATATCGTCAAGCATCGCTTTGACTTCTTCCCGCGTCTTTGCTTTGACGTTCACGGTCGCCACTATGGTAAGGTTCACTTCCGTCATCAGCTCACCGAACAATAACTATACCCACAACTCCCGCAACTAGCACACCCCTCCTTCATCTCCATCTCCTTCCCGCATTCAGGGCAGATGTTCTCCTTTACGTTGACCTTCTCGATGTTCAGCACCTGCTCGTCCCGGGAACCGTCGCGATAGACGGTGATCCCCTTGCAGCTGAGCTCATAGGCCAAGAGATACGCCTTCCGTACATCTTCGACGGTTGCATCGTGTGGAAAATTGATCGTCTTTGATATAGCATTATCTGTAAATCTTTGGAATGCTGCTTGCATCTTTACATGCCATTCAGGTGTGATGTCGTGAGCGGTAACACAATACCCCTTCACCTCATCCGGCACCTCCTCTAGCCCCTGCACCGACCCCACCTTCGCGATCTTCCGCATCAGCTCCTCGGAGTAGAACCCGTTATCGCGTGCGATCTTCTCGAAATGCTTGTTGACGTACACGAAATCAGTGTCGTCCAGCACATGCTTGATATACGCTATTCCAAACAGCGGCTCTATGCCGCTGGATGTGTCGGCGATCATCGATATCGTCCCGGTCGGCGCGATCGTCGTCCTGGTCGCATTGCGCATCTGAACGCCATGCTTGTACACGCTTTCGGCGTACGCCGGAAAAGAACCCCGGTTGACCGCGAGATCCGCGCTGGCCCGGTAGGCGGTATCGTTGATGAATCTCATCAGCTTTCCGGCGAATACCACTCCTTCTTCGCTATCGTACTTGATGCCGAGTTGAAGCAGCAGGTCGGCAAAGCCCATGAGACCCAAACCAACTTTTCTGGTGCGCATCGACGCTTCTTCTATCTCCGGCAACGGGTAGTTATTCATGTCGATGACATTATCAAGGAAGTGCACCGCTTTCCATATGGTGTCTTCAAGGCGCGGCCAATCGACATCGTTACCTTTTATAAAGTTAGCTACATTAATGCTACCTAGATTACAGGCTTCACCAGATAACAATGGAGTTTCCCCACATGGATTAGTAGATTCTAAAGTACCTATCTCTGGTGTTGGATTGGCTTTTTCAATGGTATCGATGAACAATGCTCCTGGTTCTCCGTTTTTCCAGCTCATTGTTACGAGAAGATCAAACACAGATGCAGCTGACATCTTCTGCGATAATCCTCCCGTTCGTGGATTCACGAGAGAAAACTCGGCGCCCTCTTTCAGGCGTGTCATGAATTTATCGGTAATTGCAACGCTTATGTTGAAATTATTCAACACATCAGGATCTTCCTTGCAGGTGATAAAATCCAAAATGTCTGGGTGGTCAACTCTAAGGCACCCTAAATTAGCTCCCCTTCGCTTTCCGCCCTGGACGATCACGTTGGTCGCCGCATCGAACACTTTCATGAAGCTTATCGGCCCCGATGAAACGCCTTGCGTACTCAGCACAGAATCTCCTTTAGGCCGCAGTTTGCTGAACGAGAACCCCGTCCCCCCTCCCGCCTTGTGAATGAGAGCAGTGTTCTTGATGGTGGTGAAGATCGACTCCATCGTATCTTCGATCCCAAGGACAAAACAAGCACTAAGCATTTGTAGAGAATTACCAGCATTCATCAACGTCGGACTGTTCGGCAGAAAATCCAGCTGCGCCATCATATCATAGAACCCCTGCGCAACCCCTTCCACCCTCTTCCCGACATCGTCCACCCCCTCGTCATCCACACCGTAATTCTTGTCCGCCTGAGCGATGTTCCACGCCACCCTGGCGAACATCTGTTCCGGCGTCTCAGTGACTTCCCCCTCCTCGTTCTTCCGCAAGTAACGGGCTGCCAACACCTTCAGCGCGTTGGGGCTGATGATCGAGTCGTGCATCACGATGCTATTTCCTGAGACACCGCTCTTCGTCTGTCCAGTGCTTTCCATCTTTGTTGAAGTTCCAGTTGCCCCCGTGTCGATGCATCGGCCGCTTCGGCAGCGAATCGAACCATCCCTTGTCGATCAGCGCCCGAATGAGCCTTCGGTAGCCTCTGTTGTATTGCTGCTTGTCCTTTTTCTCCGAAAATCCGCCATTGCTGACGATCGGAGTCTTTCGTCTGCTGTCTGACATCCGTCCTCACCGTAATCATGTGATCACGATTTGGTCAACGTCTTCACCAGCTCAGGCCACATGCCCTCTTCGTAGCGGTACGCATTATCGTCGATGATGATGCCGACCGGCTTGTCGAACATCAGCACCTCGTCGAATGGCAGATCATGCTCTTTCATGTACGCTTCTATCATCTTCTTCTGCCCCTTCGGGTCCGAGTTCTTCCACTCGTTGCTGACCCGGCAGGTGTAGATGCGTATGTAAAACGTCTTGATGAGCACTTTCAGCGCCTTTTGTGCTCCCGGTTGAGGCTCGCCCATGTCCGGGAACTCGTTGGTGCATACCACACCGTCAAAATCAATGTTCAGCGGCAGGCGTTTCTTCGTCGCCATCCACCGCCTCAGTGTCTCCGCAGCCCCCGCCGCCACCGCCCCCATAAGGGCGTATTTTGTGTAGCGTTCCAGGGAGCTCTTGTCAGTCATGGAGGCCATTTTATTATCAATTAATTTGCTTTTGGTCTTTAAATAGTCAGACATTATCTACGACGGTGTGCAGCGAAGCGTTGATCAGTTCGGATAGGAAGTCCCGTGTGCTGAGTGCAGAGTCGAGCAACCGCTCGCACTCTACATGCTCCTGTTCACATACGCTGAGACTCTGGCAGCAGACAGTGGACCTTCCGCCGATTATGAAGCCAAGAGTATATCCAAGCCCCAGCATCAACAGGAACAGTACCAGTAGCCCCATGCCCTGCTTAGTTGTCAGGTTGTGGTATCCGTCGGTCGGAAAGAGCATCCCGACGAAGAATATCAACACGGTCAGCCAGATCGCTCCATAGTACAGGAACACCCACCCGATCACTATCAGCATGAGGTTATATGCCCGTAGCATATTGTTCTCTTTGATTCCAAACATTTTGAGAAGAAAGTACGCCCGGCGGTATTTGAAACCACGTCGCAGGGTATTTCCTGATTTTGAGAACTTTTCCCAAAAGTTCATTGGAAACCCCGAGTGCTAGCCAGACTACACTACAGGTGTATTACAGGTACGCCATCCGAATCTCCTTCAACAGATCATCGAATACCGTAAAATTATGCGGCTCTTCCTTTAAAACGCTCTTATGCTCCGCTACGGTGAACCGTTGCAGCAGCTTGTGGTACACATCGTTCAGCCGCGCATAATCTCCCTGCGGTATCTCGTAGTCGCGCTGCTGCTTCTTGTGTATCAGCCAGTTGATAGGTGTCGCCAGGTGTTGCGGTAGCGTCTCTATGTGTTTATTGATGTCTGGTTCGATGATCCCGGTATTCAATAGTCGCTCCCCGATGAGCAGTGAGTTGAAAATATACAGGTACTTCTTTACATGCTTATCGTAGTAGATCGGATTATTGTCTGCAATATACTTTTTATGGTCGTGTTCAGCCCTCCCCAGATACGGCGGGGCCGCCCGCTTGCTGATAGCGTCAAATCCTGCTTCTCGTATCTTATGCATCTCGCTGGAATCCTGTATCAGGTTCCGCGCCGTCATGATCTCCAGCATCGTTGGGTTGTTTTTGAACAACAGTTCCAGTGCCTGCTCCACTTCATAGCTCTTGTAGTCGGTGTTGGTTCCCTGCCACATCAAGGGGCTTTTCGGTTTCGCAAAGCGAAAGAGATCTTTCGTATCAGCTACATGAATGACTCGAATGTCGTAATCGCTGTCCTCGCTGGGAAACCCATAGTGATGGCTGCCATACACAGCGACGAGCAGCGGAGTGCAGTTGCTCTTCGCTAGTTCGTAATACACGTCCTGCGTGATCGCATCAATCTGGAACTGGTCTATCATCTTTTGAGTTCTCGAATCTTTTCTTCCCGCGTGTAGTTTTTGTAGGCATCGTCAAACATCCGGCACATCATGCACCACAGGCAGAGCATTCCGGCATCCTCTCTTTTATCGTGCGTCAGATATTTCTGAAACACATCGTGAATGACGGTTGTGTTATGCTCTGCATCCCCGTCCTTCCACCGCTTCAGTATCTCTGATTCGATGAAGTTGACGTCGATCTTCTCCGAATCGAGCGTAATCGGATCCATAGTATTGTAATAGTGAATACAGTAACATATAAAGGCACAAGCCCCAGCGCCGCCCCCTCGAACCCCCAGTCCCGCGTCACCCACCCCCATACCGCCATCCCCAAAAAGAGAATGACGCTGAATGCGATTAGTTCCATAATAGGCCCGGAGGGATTTGAACCCCCGACCACAGGGATATCAGTCCTGCACTCTAAGACCAAACTGAGTTACGGGCCTGTGATGGACCCGGAGGGATTTGAACCCCCGATCGTCCGGTATCCTCGAATAGGATATTACATAACCATTCATAAAAGCCGGACGCTCTGGCCAAACTGAGCTACGGGTCCGAAAAAAGAAGCGGTTTCCAGCCGGGGAGTGCGCTGGAAACCAAAGATATAAGATCTCAGCCTTTCCGCGCTTTCCTGCCCTTTCCCCCGGGCCCCTTGCCTTTCCCGCCGCCTGGAACCCCGATTGGTCCCTCGCCGTCGCCGCGTGCCATGCCTCTGCCTTTCCCTTTGCTCCGTTTCTTCATGCCGGGTGTTTTACAAGCCATTGTAGTAACACATGGCGTTTAGTACAAATAAAGTGCCTCTATTTTATATGTACTAAAATCAAATACATCCGCACCATGAACAGCAGAAAAGTGCTTCTAGGATTAGCCGTTATAGCTATGTTTGCTGTACCGGTGGCTATGGCATGCGGAGGAAACGCGTGTCGTGGTAGGCAAGTGCTGCGACTGCTGCAAAAGGACCCCGACACCTGGGAACCAGTTCCCGGTGGAGCTTACGTCGATTTGATCGGCGTGAACGGTCGGGTCCTGCAAGCGCATGGACAGGGGTTAGAGCCGAAGACGAGCTACACGCTCATCTACTACGGCAACCCCGGCTTGGGCATCAATGATGTCTGGCCCCACGCGACTTGCATTGGCACCAAGCAGAGCAATGGAGCCGGGCGTATCAACTTTGCTGCCCGTGTACCCTATTGCGACAGTTTGATGGAGCTTATGGGCGATGGAATTCCCCAGAAGTTCTGGCTGGTGCCATCCAGTGACGTCGATTGTGACGCGCAGCAGATGACTGCATGGAACCCCGAAGACATCCTCTTCGAGACCATGGCCATCTAAGTGATTTTCGGGGGTGCTTCACCCCCTTTTTCTTTTTTTACTTTATCAGAAAAAACGGCAGTAGCCCCAGCCCGAAACACACCATGCTCACCGCTACCCCCTCCGCACTCACCCCCAAAACCATGGGCACCAGGGTGTAGCCGCTGAAGAAGAGCAGTATGCTGGCGGCGATGAGCATCCAGCTGGTGTCTTTATGCGTACCTCGACTTTCCGATCGCTTCCCAGAGTCCATTTTCGTCGGTGTATCCGGTTGACTGGATCGAAACGATTCGATCCTGTAATTCAACTGGTAGTTCCTTAATAAATAAATCCTTTGTCATCCCAGGGCCGCCAATTACGACTTCCTGCCCCTTATCAAAGCTCCTGGTCACTCTTACAGCACTCCTGAGCCACTGCTTCAGAGCTTCCCGACGACCTCTCTCGAAGCGCCTCTGGCTCTGTCCACCGGCATCGTGCTTTCGCATCACCCCGCTTCTCTCGTGCCACAGAGTGTTGATATGTGACCCATCAGTGCTGCCAAGCGTCGCTTCTTGGGCATCTATGACCATGATAAGCGTCGGATCGAACCTGGGCTCCTGGTGTATCAGATAGTCGTTACCGCAATGATAGACACGCTTTCTCCCGTCGTACGGATCTATGCGCAACTTGTCTCCGTCGGTGAAATAGGCCGACCCTGTAGATACATGTGGTAGCGCATTAAGGATCTTGGTAAGCCCGCAACCGACTGAGACGCGGGTCTGCTTATTCTATATGTTCCGGGCTTCCGCTAACTCACTCGCGACGAAACGCCGCGCACCATCCGCGCCTTCCGGCAGATATAGACTAATTTTCATTTTTTTGAGCGCGACGGGACTCGAACCCGCGATCTCCCAGTTAGAAGCTGGGAATCCTTATCCAACTAGACTACGCGCCCCGCAAACTGATGCTAACAAAAATAGGCTACGAATTCCTGCGGGGACACTCGTCTGATCATAGTACCACATTCGAACATGAGCATAAAAATCATGCATCGCAGAAATGCTGCAGCAACCACTTTGGATGCCTGGTCTGCATCAGCGCCGTCCCGATGAGATACATATCAGGCTGACGCCTGGAATTAATTGCTGTCTGATAGATGTCATCAGGTTTCATAAAGCCGCTTTCGGCGATGAATGTATAGTGTTCTGGGATATAATGGCTGAGACGCTGGCATCTCTTCAGATCGATCTCCTGTGTGGAAAGAGTCCGATTATTGACGCCTATATAATTACAACCATTACGCATAGCCGTTATTATCTGAGCATCGTTGGTGCACTCGACGATCGGGTTTACGCCGAGACTACTGCAGCCTAACAACATTTCCCTTAAGTCGCCAAGCGACGCTGAGAGCAGCTGATGCGTCGCTCCGTGCTGCTTTGTTTCTATGACATCGTCTGCCGTGGAAATGAACTCCTTTCTCAGCACTGGTAGATGCGTCAATCGCACGACCTTCCGCAGCGTCTTGAGGCTGGTGCCGAACAGCTCTTCCTGCGTGGGAACGGAGATCATGCACGCCCCACCCTGCTCGTACTGCCGCACTCGCTGCCGCAGCGTCAACGGATCCTTCCCCCCGCCCCAGAATCCGTTTGGATGGCTAGGAGACTTGTACTTTATCTCCGCTATGATTTTGTTGGTCATCTTTTTTTGGTGGTCCGCTTAGTAGATAGAATAGCATTCCCCATGCGGTCAATCCAAACACTAATTTATCCGAAAAATGCTCGATAATCATATTCATGCATGTTGGCTGACAGTTATCTATCGATATATCTTGAAACAGGAATAATGGTATGATGATACATCCTGTTATATCAGCAAATAACGCGAGTGCCCCAATAAGCCACGGTAAGAAGCACAGTGTTCCCATGAACCGCAGTATCGAACCCATTACTCTCTCCGCCTCAATATAACCCGGTCGCTCACCAGGTAACACAACACCGCTTCTTGATTATAGAACTCGACAGTGATATCCAGTATCTCATCGATCTGCTTCTCTGTCGCAGCGACGCGAACCGGTATGATCTTCTCTTTGACGATGGCGTCCGACGTATTCGATACCCACCGCCCTTTTACCGCATTGGTCAACGTCACGCCGCCGACGATCTTGGACACCTGCTCGTCCCACCGCTGGTGATACGCAGTGGGGATCAAAGCGCCATTTCTGTCGCTGGTCGGCACGAATATCTCCCACATGTAAATGGTTTCTGTCATAGTTTGCATAGTGACCACGTTGCTATCACGCTAATAACGGTTCCTAATGTAGAGCCAAGTACAGCAAACCATAACTCTATAGTCTTATGTTCTCTAAATATTTGTTCTTTCTGGTAGTGACTGGCTAGTAATGAAATAAACGTCACAGTCACGTTGGTGGTGTAAACGATTGTCAACAAACCGGTGACTATTGCGACGAATTGAAATATATCGGTTATATGTGTCATGATATGCCGCCGGTGGGACTTGAACCCACAACCTCCGGCTCTCCAAGAAACTGTATATTCCTCTTCAGGCCGATGCGCTCCCGATTGCGCTACAGCGGCATTAGCGTATCATCTTCGCCTGATAGGTCCACAATGCATCTATCCAGTACGGCAATTTGTTGGTGCGTGAAAAGATAACAACGCCCTGAATATCCTTCCACCCCTCCTTCCACACCTCGTTGCGCTTTTCCTCCATGCTGCCCCCGGTGGTCAGCACATCATCGACGATGAGCACCGATTTCCCGTTTTCCTTGCAGTACGGCTTCAGCTTCTCCGCCAGCACCAGCCCCCCTCTCGGAACCCCGTGTACCGTATGGAAGCTATAGGTTCCATCGATCATCTCCGCCAATGTTTGCCAGTCTTCGTCGGTCAATGCATCGCATTCTACCTTCCATTTCGACTTCGCTCCTGAGTGCAGCGTAAAGTCGCCTTGTGTAAACAAATGGGGCATTTTTTGTTAATTCGATTCTTTCAACGCCTTGGTCAACGACCGCTGCATCAAGCCCATCATGTCGGTCATCACGCTTTCCATATTCTCCAGATGCTTCTTATAGCCATCTGGATCGTTCCGCTTCATCTTTATAAAGCGGTCGAACACTTCCATATCTTTAATGTTCAGGTCCATTTTGATTAGTGATAAAATTAATGCACTTTGTTTTCGGATTGAATATGGTTTCGCGCAGATCACGCTTGAATTCTTCAAGCTCAGCACATTTTTTCTCCAATTCGTCCACCTTGTGTTTCAATTCCCCATAACATGGATACCCTTCCACTTCCGCGTTCTCAGAAAATTCGCTGTTCTCCAACATCTGGAAGAGGTTCAGTGTAGTAATCTCTTTCGTACGTTCTGGCCTTGGCTCCGACAAGTCATACCACGAGTGATACGCTATGACGATAGTATCGTCATCCCGCAGGTTCACGTAGATCTCATGCTCCTTGCTCCCGTGCGGTCGGATCACGATAGCCTCAATGTTCCTTTTCATGTTTTTTAACCCACTCTTGAATCATTTCCTCAAGCAATTCATGCGCCTGGCAGCAATAGCAGTCATGCTCGAAGTCGGGGCACTTCGGCCCCCACTCCCGCTCCACCCCCCGCCGCATGCTATCGAACACGTTCTCATGCAACGGTTTGTCCCACTCTTCCTCCGGAATGTCCTCGTCTGCGAATCGTCGCAGGCAATGCAGATCGTTGCATATCGTCTGCACCGGATTGCCGAAGAACCCGCCGATCGTCCCTGGTGTTATCGGAGTGTCGCAATAGCAGCACCTATCAGGAGCCTCCAGCATCTCCATGATCTCCATGCCGATGCTCTTGTCGAAGGTCATCGAAAGCCTATCAACTGGCTCCTTCTCATTTCCTGATGTACAGTCTTGTTTCGCCATCATCGTACACAGCGCCGATGTTAAGCTGCTCAGCGCTGCTTAGTGTTTGATTTGTGTAGCTGAGTATATAACATACCTTATAGGAATCAAGATAGTCGCTCGCATTATCCACTGCCGGATATCCGTGGATAATGGTATTGATCCCCGGCGTGTTATTCAGAAATGCCTCGCTCTCCGCCGTCCAGCGAGACACATACCCGCCTATCAACGGAACCTGATGCTTGGTTTGATAATACAGCACATGGTTCTTGTCCCGCAGATCGATCGCCGAACAATTCTCCCTGAAATCATACATCATCCCGTACAAGTACGAGTCCGGCAGCGCGCTCGACGGAAAAGGAACATACAGTAGATTGAAACTGAACAGGACTATTATGGAATACGTTACCCACTTTCTCCTCCCTGAACGATACAGCTCATCCGCTCCCATACCCGCCAGTACCGCCAAGCAAAACATACCCATCCCGGCGAATCTCACCGGCATTGCCATGAACCGCATCGGCGGAAACAGTAGGAACAGGAAAAAGTACGGCAGCGCTATCTTATATATAGTACCGAATATATGCAGATAAAAACCAAGCGACAAAATATAAAAAACAATTGCTGTAATTAAAAAGTAAGTAGAATAATAGCCTTTTCTTTTAATTGCGAAAAAAGAAAGAAAAATAACAGCCGCTCCCAGGAACAATCCGTTCTCACTGGCATTCCCACTAGCCCTGATATCAACATATCTGCCCCATGATTGCACCTCTCCCGGTACCAGAAAGCTCCCCACATCAGCGGAATAGTATATTGGATTATGCTGCCCACCGTACTCGGTTTTAACCGATTCCATCAGCATATCCACATGCAATGGAGACAGGATGATCATGCTGAATGCCAGTGGCATACCCAGGGCCCAGAATCTGGGCCAATCTCGACCTACAACAATAGTATATATCGTGTGTATTATTGCCCCAATTAAACAAAATAAATAATAATACCATGAACAGAGCCCATTTAATACCAGAAAAAATGTCGCTAAAAATATATTTGATAGACTAGCCTTCTCACTAGTTTTGATCATAAACAAAAAGAATAGCGGTATAAACTGAATAGAAATCAATTGCAAATGCCCCAATGTGTGAGCCACATGAAACGGGCTGAACGCAAATATCACCCCGGCCAACAGGCTGGCTTCTTGGTTCTTAGTCAAATGATACACAAGTGTCCACATTCCGACCCCGGCCATGACGTAACTCAACAGCACCAGGATATTGTATACCGTATTGAGGTCGAACACATATTGCAGCGGTATCGACAGCACCGCATTGAACGGACTCAATGTATGCAACAGCAGGGTGTGCCCGTTCGGATAATGCAGCATGTCCGTAAAGTACAGACTCTTACCATTCTCTATAGCATGCCTGGCCCACCACAGGTTCCACACGTTCTGCCACCCGTCTCCCTGGTCGCCGATGCGTTGCGTAGTGAAGCTGAGTGATCCCGGGAGAAGCGCGATGAAGAACAGCAGCGCATACACGGCGCTTGCTATATAGATATTGTTAGAGTAATCCTTCATCCCACCACTCCGGCGTCGGCGTGTATCTCCACTGCGCGAAATACGCTTTTTCATGCTTGTAATAAGTGCGGTACCCTCTCACCGGATCGTCCCGCTTGTATTCGTCCGGAAACGCCTGGACGAATGGGGTCATGCCGTTCTCCGGTATATCCGGGTTATGCAGCAGCAGCCACTCGATGACATTCGACGTCTTATGTATTTTATGGTATCGTTCAAAATACTCTCCGCACAGCTCGTTCGCCAGCGACAGTAGCCACGTATAATTATCCAGCGACTCCCTGACCCACTTAGCACAAGGATGATTCTTATGCGTCGGCTTGTACGGAGCCTCCCCGCCCGTCATCCAGTGAGCCGTGCACAGCAGCTGTGCAGACTCTAATATCTGTTTCACCACATGCTTGTCGCAATGGTAACTGGCGCATGTCTGCGGGTCTCTGTCTAACACGAAAATTTGCATTGTAACAAGCCAGGGGAGGGAATCGAACCCCCGGACATTCGGTCTGCAGCCGAAGACATTGCCACTCTGCCACCCTGGCATCTGTTTGAAGCTCAGTGACGACAGTTACAGTCTTCGTGGCTGATTCCAGCCGCTTTTTCTGCGGCTATGATATCGCTAAGGCGAACAGCTTTTTCGCCTGTTCTTTTGTTTTGCAGCATTGGAACATCCTTTAGGATGAATGGATTTCCGTTATCGTCGATGATAGTAAGGTCTTCTTTGAGACCGTTCCAATGCTTCTTTATTGTATCTTCGTTCATCGTTAAGGCCCACGATCGGATTTGAACCGATGGTCTCGGGATTTCTTAGAGCCCGCCTGAATTGGGATGGCCGGATTAGTCGTATGTGTTTCAGGCGTGGAATACTTGGGCTCTTACAAGTCCCGCGCTATACCAGGCTTAGCTACGTGAGCGACTTGTGAAGCTCTGGGAGGGATTCGAACCCACGATCTTAGGCTTTGCGGAATCATTTTTACCACGCCTACGCTGTACCAGTCTGAGCTACCAGAGCGTTTCGCCCACTGGGGGATTCGGACCCCCGTCGATAGATCGACAGTCTATCATGATAGGCCTGGCTACACTAAGCGGGCATCATCTCCCCGTCCGGGTATGATCCGACAATTCTCGCTATCCACATGGGATAATTCCAGCCTACAGGCGAGTGTGATATCCATTTTCACCACGGGGAGAAATAAATGAGTCGCTACGCTATCTATAGCGACAGGTCCGATCCGTAGTGCCGCGCAGTGTAACCGTAGTGTTGCTGAGCGTTTCCATGGTGAAGCTGAAGGACGGCGGGCAGCCGAAGCCGCGAACCCCGATTGTGTTGCAGGCGCCGAACGCTTTTTCTGCAGCTCCTCCAGGCAGCCGTCCAATTACCAATAGCCGTTTGGTACATAAAAATCAACAGACGATGTCCGTCGTATCCTGTATGAAATCAACCACGCACTGCGGCGTACAATTGTCCATCTCCAGATCCATCTCGAACACCCAGTGCCCGTTATCCGCGTCGCAGAGCGCCACTCCTGTTGCACTTACGTTTCTGCAGCCCAGCGCTGCGATTCGAAACGCTTCCGTCTCGTTCATGCTGTACACGACGCCGTTGATCGGTGCCATGCATGCGCTCGGCTTCTCGAATGTCCGTGCGCTCATGCTTATCATCACCATCGCGGCCACCGCCGCCACCAGTATCACTCCGATAAAAACAATGAGCGTCCCCAAGGGGAACTGGTTCTTCGCTTCCTTTATCTCTTCTGCCATTATTTCACCTGAATTCGAATTTATGCACCAATCTCGCTTCGCAGACGCGGCATATATGGTATTTCTTCACCGTCATGACGATATCGTCCGCCTTCGGAGACCCGATGAGAATCGCTCCCGGGTCTCTGTTTGGATCAAAGTCTATTCCACATGCATTGCAAATCATTTTGTTTCACGCCGGGGAGCGGACTTGAACCGCTGACCTCCTGGTTACTATAATTCTTTATGAATTTTAACAGCCAGGCATGCAACCAACTACACCGCCCCGGCATAGAATCAAATCTAAACGATGATGCCATCGTCGACATTATTTATCATTTTTCACCAGGGTTTATTGCTCGGGTGCCCCCCGTTGAACATGCTCCAGCCACGCGAGTAGCTGAATTGGTTGCCGCATGAGCCACAATCCCAGTACGGCTGGTGGGCGATCCCCTTTTTCTTGTTCATTGACGTTCCGCAGCGCAGGCAACGCTCGATCACGTAAAACAACTTTGTTTTTGGTATATATAACAGGGAGCGTATCGCAGGGGGAGATGTGGTTGCATCTGGTGGATGCTGGGTAGGCGATTGACTGTGATGGAGTCAATCTATTCCCCCTTTTGCGCGCTCCATGCAATTCACCGAGCCGATGGAATCATTGTGGCTAAAGGTCAGTCCAACAACTCTACCAACTGCACATTGGAGGTGACACAGCGGCTCTATAGTGTGCCTTTACGCTACATTGGTGTTGAAATGAGCCCATATGAGATAATGGTCCGACTGATCCGGTTGCACATCGTCCATGATCCCGTAACCCATATAATTGTTATGAGCCTCTGAGTTAATAAGTATGCGATCATAGGCGCAGTCCGTCCGCCCCACCGTCGTATCCTCCCCGTCCCCCACCGCCCACAGCCACCCGGAAAAGTCGTCCCGCTGGTAGTAGGAGCAGTCGGCGTTCAGGTCGCCCAACACGATGCTGTCGTCGCTGATGTTCCCGACGAGCCGCTCCAGCGCCGTTATCTCCGCATCGGCGTCGGTCGGCTTGGTGTGAATGACGGTCGCATAGAAATCGAAGTCGTCCTTTCTGAACTTCACGGTCAACGGCGGCCGCTCGAATACGTCTTCGAAACCCGCCGGCAGCCCCTCGTTCCAATCCTGAAACTCCAGCAGCTCCATGTCTTTGAATATCAGCCCGTACTGCTCTTTGCTGCTGCTTCTTCCGGCCCTGCTCGAAGCGCGGCACGAGTGTTGCGGCAGCGCTGCACAGAGTTGCCGAAACGCATCTCCAGACGCATCGCGGATCTCCTGAATGAACACGATGTCGTAATCGTCTATCTTGTCCGCATAATACGACATCAGCTCCTGATCCTCTGCTTTCGACTTACCGAAGATCTTCAGGTTCCACGCCGCCACCGAGATGAACTCTCGATTCTCGATAGCCTCGGCCAGCGTCGTCGGCGTAGGCCGCAGCGTAACATCGACGAACGGATCGTCCTTCAGCACGATCTCGACCTGGTTCCGTATCCGCTGCACTTCCGGCTCCCGAGAGCACCCGGCTAGCAGCGTCGTGAACACCAGGATGAACGCCAGGTTCCTGCCCAGCCTCACAGCTCCCCGTGTCCACGTCCGATACTGTTTGAACCTCAGTTTCTTGTGCTTCACTTTTGTTTGGAGGATATCCGCCCACACGTCCCGTAATGGCTCGCAGATTCCACCTGCTTGCCATGGGGAAGTGAATGGAACCTTTCTCGCATGCCAACCCCGATCGAGCCTTCGCTTCGAACGCCCCCAACCTCCCACACCGAGGAGGAATGCTTGGATATTACTGGGAATTTAATCGGTCGGACGCCAAGCCGTGTACCCGTTTTTACCTACTGTGAAAGCTCATTTGAAGCCGGTCTGCGCTACTCCGATCCATTAGTACCGTATGAGGCGCGTGGATTGCGGTTCTCCGGATCTGTTTGACCCTTTTGTTTTTGATGATAATAAAAGGGGAGGTTACCCTCCCCAATGGGCTCACTTCTTGGGAGCATCGCTTGCAGCTGCGTTCTTCAGCTCATTGAACAGCTCCGAGAAGTCGGTTGCGCGCATTACCTCCGGCACTGCGGCAACTCCCTTCAACACGGTGTCCATGAGCGACGGTGCCAAGCCCTCCTTCCCCTCTCCAGTCTGAATGACGGTTACCCGTCCCATCTTCTGGAGCGGCTGAGCGACGGCTTGTGCTACGGCTGGTGCCTTTTCGATCATCATGACCTTAAGACCCTGCTCGTCGAGCTCTTGGAAAGCCTTAGCTTTCTCCAAAGCACCTTCAGCTTCGGCCAGAAGCGATTGCCTCTTACCCTCTGCTGCTGCCAGGAGTGCAGCCTTCTCACCGTCAGCTTCTGCTACCGCCTTCGCTTTGATTGCGGATGCTTCAGCATCACCGGCCAGCTTGACCTTCTTGGCTTCACCCTCGGCGACTTCCACCATCTTCTCGCGGATAGCTGCACCTGCCAGCCTCTCGACTTCTTGTGTCTTGAGTGCCACTTCAGCTGCCTTCTCCATCTCGATGACCTTCACCTGCATCTGAGCTTCCTTGAGCACCTGCTCTTTCTCAGCGTCGCGGATCGGTCCGGCTTTGTTCGTCTCGGCCCATTCGATCTCCTGCTCCTTTTTGTACTTGGCAGATTCGACTTCTTTGCTCTTCTCTGCCTTGGCTTTCAATATCTCGGCCGCCTTCTCCTTCTCGAATGCGTCGCGATCAGCGTCTGCTATCGCTTTTCTCGCATCCCTTCGGGCGTTGGCTTCCGCAATGTCAGCCATCTTCTTCTTGTCCGCGATCTCCGGCGCGTAGAGCGTCTCAATGTAGTTATTGGGATCGCTGATCTCTTTGATCGTGAACGAGATGATCGTTAGACCCATCTGGTTCAGATCTGTTTCAGCGTTGTCAATAACCAGGTCACGGAACTTGTTGCGGTCCGTGATCAATTGCGACACGTCCATCTTCGCGCATATGGCCCGAATGTGACCGTCGAGCGTCTCTTCGACTTTCTCGGTGATCTCCTGCGGATTGCTTCCCAGGAACGATGTCACGGCGTTCTTGATGAACTCCGTCTCATCCTTCAGGCGGTACTGAACGACGCCTTCGATGTCGACGGGAACATACTGTTCCGTCAGGACGCCTTTCTTGACAATACCAACCGTCTGAAGTTTCTTGGAAATCTGCCACTCCTTCTCCAGTATCGGGACAACGAGTGTAGCAGTTCCGCTGACGAAGCGTTCCCCCCATTTTCCTGTTACCACAAGAATCTGGGAACTGGGAATGTTCCGCCATTGTCGGGCCAGCAGTGCGCCTCCGGCGATCACGACTGTGCCTATGCCCCCTAATACTATGGGGCCTATCAGACTTGCTGCATCCATATTGTTTTCCTCTTCTTTATTTACCTCTTTATTTATATAACTATAGAGCCTCTACCTGTAGGTTGTTTCCTGACAGTCCGACGATCTTCACCTTCGATCCTTTTGGTATCGTCTTGTCGGCTGAAGCCAGCATGCTTCGCACTCCGCGATATCGCAGGCGCACTTCTCCGGTCCGCTTCGGCTGTATGACGCTGGTCACCACCGCCTGCTTTCCGACGAAGTCTTCCAGGGTGATCGAAGTGTCCGGTCCGCTGCCGAAGACGCGCATCGCGCCCTTGAATGCGGTGGCTGCCATCAGCGCAGCCATGCCGAATGCCAGTATGGAAACGTGAAAGCCCTGCATCTGCGGATACTCCAGGCTCAGCCACATCCCCACCCCGCCGAAAACGGTCAGGAACATACCCATGGTGAAGGTTCCGTATCCGTGAAACGAGAATCCTTCTCCCAACTGGTCTATCGAGTCCGCTGCCGCATCTGCGGTTGACAGCACCGCCTCCAGCGTATCGAATATGCCGCCTACGCCTTCGCCGATTCCGTCGAGTATCCCGCCCAGGAAATCCCCCACCAGGCCCGCCACCGCCAACACCATCCCCGCCATGAACATAAGCAGGAACACGTAGAACAGTGCCGTACCGCCGAATAGGTACATCCATAACAATGTCAAAAATTCCATTTGTTTGTCACCTCCGTTAATTATATCGTGTTCACTATATAAACATGTAGGTTTTTCACTATTTTGAAATTGGAACGAATAAGATAGCAACCATCCCGATAAACCATGCAGACACTCCGAAAGCAATTGGCATGACGACTCTATTCATAAAATAGTTAATAGGAACGTGCAATTCTGGGTTAGCATCAATGATTGCAGCTATTTCGACAACATTGAAAAATGACAGACGCATCAATAATAATGCTCCAATAACCCCTCCCCCAACTATCAACGGACGGAAGATAAGGTAAAGTATATCTTTAACAGTGAAAGGTTCCGGTGGTTTTATCTTTTTTGGTGGCATTTTTCTTCGTCTTCTGACTCCAGATCAAACCGCTTTTTCACTATATAAATATGCATGTTTTTCACCACCATCGTCTCTGTTTGGCGACGATGCTTAGTGTTGCCAGCGGTACATAGAACCAAAACGGCTCTATATAGCTCTTGACAAGGAACATTGTCCCGATTGAGCAGCATGCTGCCAGCCCTATCGGGCCCAGGACATACACTACGATGTTATAGGAATCGTCGTTATAGTAGTTCACGGCCATTGTTCTCTCATGCGCTATGCTACAACTTTTTGCGCTTTCCCACGCTCACCAAATAGCCCCGCCCATCCTCGGTCTCCTCCAACCGCATTCGATATTCGAGCAGCTTCTTCCCGGTGAGCTCGGAAGTGAAGAGCAGCCCTTTCTTGCTGGTGATCGTATCCCCGGGCTGCACTTTTAGTGTGATCTTGTGGTACGGTAGCGTCGCTTCCTGTTGCTGAGTGTCGCTATTTTGTTGCATGTTCACACCGTTCCTTCACTTGTTCCGGACAGATATCGCACGGCTCGTCCCAGCGACGCTTCTTCAGCTCCTCGAATTCCGGTGCATCGAGCCACACCACTATCGCATTGGGATAGGCAAAACTCGGCACCCACCCCGGCGGCTCCCCCTTCTCCTGCTTCCCCACCAAAACCTTTTCCGGATCGTTCAGGATGCATCTGGTTAGTTTCTCTTGTGTCATTTTTTCACTCCGGCGCCCTCCCCATCGGCCCCTCATACAACAGGAACTCGTCTCCGTTTCCGTGCCACGGCACCATCTTCACCCGCACAAAATCCTCTCCTTGCTGCTTATAAGCATAGCATTTTATCGCCCCGGCCCATGACGCGCAATAGGTGATCATTCCGCTGATTCCCGTGCCGCAGCGCGTGGCCTCTCCTCTGCTTCCTCTCACGCTTCCGTAAAAATGTGACATGCTCGCATCACCTCTTCAACAGCACCCATTGCGGCTCTATTGACAGCCGAAAATAGCAGCCCTTGGAATCATTATGAAACTGCACGTCCAGCTCGAAGCTATCCGTTGCGTTGTAGCAGTTTGAGCTCCATTGCTGCACCCCTTCTATCATCTTGAATGCTGTTTGGTCGTAGCAACTCGCATGCAACGCCGACTTCACCTCTCCAACGCATTGCGTTGCTCCAAATATACGCATCGCGTCAAGGTTATTTTTTTCCACTGAGTTATAGGCGAAAAGCATGATCGCCGCGACTATCAGCGCCAGTATTCCGAACATTCCGTATTTTTTCAGGTCCATTTCACTCAGCCCATATAATAATCGTTGCTATCATAGCCAATCCTGCTGTGGCCGCTGCTGCCTCTGGTGAGAATATAGCGGATATAGATGCAGGCAACCACATTCCCACGGTAGCAATCGCTCGTGCTGTGTTATAGTCCATCAGAACCACTCCCCCAACCTCATCTGCCTGCCCATCCCCAACAGCTCCTCCCGGTCGTACCCCAGCGCGTACATCACCCGGCTCACCGCCGGAAGCACCTGGTTCTCTATGTAGTATTCAGGATCGTATTCCCCTTCTTCGCACAGCTCGATCAGCTTCGCCTTGTCGCTTATCGACATCCCGTCTTTGACGATCACGTACTGCACGATATCACCGGAATGAAACACATATCCGTGCTTCATCCCCTTCTTCACCGCCTCCACATGCGGCATCGGATTTCCAACGTACTCCCCTAAGCCCCTTGTAAGCTGCGTGTGAATCCCCAGATCAGTAAGAGGTACAGCACCCCCTTGCACACGGCGTAATGTCTCCAAAATGAAGCTCGCCGCCCCCTTGGGATCACGCTCTCTAAGAACGAAATCCAAAACCCTCTTCTGCGCATCTTTAGCCACCTTCGCCCAGTCCCTACGTTTGGTCTCCAGGCCCTTGATATACATCTCCCCATCAACAGTCAGCAACGCATACCGCTTCTTGGTAATGAAGAATCCGCATGTGAAAAACCCCTCATGTTTGAGGTCCATGCTGTCCGGCAGTGACTCATTATATTCTTTAAGCCAATTGAAGACGCGTTCATCAGCGCGTTTTCCGTCCTGATTCTTAATGTATATTGAGTCGGTATCTCCGTAGAGAACTATAAAGCCAGCTTTCTCAGCCGCCTCAATAGTAGCATGAATATACTCTCTCCCCCATGCAGTAATAGCAGCGCCGCACTCCTGTTTATACCAACGCGCTCCTGGATATGCCAGATACCCATATAAAGAATTGGCTAGAACCTTAAGGGCAAGCTGCTCAGCTCCCAGCATCAGCGCCTCTTGTGTTTCTCCCTGTTTCTTAGCTGCCTTTTCTCTGCCTCTAACAACCTTTCTTCGCTCAATAAGGCTCGCTTCAATCCCTGAAATGAAGCCCGTTTTCTTCTCGCAAAAGTGGTGGGTTGTAGGCGCAGTATTTTTTCCTCCTTTGCAACATTCGCAATCAACTGTGTAAGGGTCGACATTGTGTGTTATTATAATAGAAGGGTAAAGACTCGAAAAGTCTTCGCAGTAGATATTCTCATGCAGTCCCTTGATCGGATCTTGTACGAATGCCCCTTCGTAGTCGCTACTCTTTCTCCGTTCTCGCTCCTCTTTCGACGCTTTGTTCGGGATGATATACGTATTCTTTGTGCTCTCTAATATAAGCAACTGCTCGATCCGTTGCGCGGAGGTCATCCGTGAAACGTCTTGAATAGGAATCCGCAGGATGCGTGTCAGCTCGTAATACATCGGCAGCATGTTCCGGGCGATCTCCCGCGTAGCCGTCGCATCTGCCAGCGCATATTCGCAGAACGTATCGAAAAGCTCCCCACCTTCCTTCCAGGCCCGGATCATATCATCATGCTCCAGGTCGATCTTCTTCTCGCCGGTGATGTGCGTATACACATCCTCCAACTGATAGCGCGGGAGGTTGAACGCCATCCGGCACAATGGATACACATCGATATGCGGCCGCCCCTTGATGGTACACCTGGTCCGCCCCGCGAACTCATCCAGCCGCACTGTCGCCCCTTCGAATCCCCACATCAGCCGAATGCCATACTTCTCAGCTCTCTTTAGTATATAGGGAAAGTCGAAATTATCGCTGTTGTACCCGACGATGATATCAGGCTTCTGCGCCAGGATGATCTCGTGAATGAAACTGATCAGCTCCTTCTCGTTCCTCACTATCTCCGCCGGCTTGAAATTCGTCTTCTTATAGGTAATGACCGTCTCCAGGCCGGTCGTATCCGCATAGCTCGCTATCGTAATGGGATGCTTGTCCGGCGTAGGCATCGCCGCATCTTCATTATGCATCTCAAAGTCGATCGCAGCGATCTTCAACTCATTCGCATCACCGTCCAACGGAACCTTCCCGCTATCGATGAAATAGCGATGCGTGAACAGGATATCCGCTTCATAGATATCCATAACACCAGGAATCATCCGCACCCCGTCCCGAATCCTCGGAACATCGGCAGGTATCCCCGTGACGATCTTCAACAGCCGCTTTTTGATGCCCCTCCGCTGCGCATCTTCGACCTTCTTTATCTCAGGGATACACGCCAGCTCCTCCATAACACTCTTGAAGTTTGCATCGTCAAGTTCCACATAGAAGTACGGCTCGAAACCCCTGACCCGCTCGCAACGCACTTTCCCATCGCCAACCGTATAGAGGTCTATGACCGGCTTATCGTTCTCGATGTGATAGGATGCGTCGAGTATCATCGTTATTCAAGTAGTGAATGTATGAAGATAAAGAACCAGAATGCTGCCGTTCCAAGCAGGGCTGTGATAAGGGTATACAACACTGGTATCATCCCATCTATGAGATTAGGGTGATTGACTTTCTGTGCCCATCGGATCTTCATGATCATCTTCACGGTTATAACGATTGCAATGAGCATAACCGCTACAGAGACGATTAATCCAACTATTTCTAATGGCGATAAAAACATTTTCTAAAAAAAAGATAAAAAACCGGGAGTTTCCTCCCGGCTCAGGCAGACTTTTTCTTTCTGCCTCGCTTCTTTGGAGCAGCTTTCGGCTTCTCCTTGGAAGTTTGCTCCGCCTCAGGCTTCTGCTCGAACTCCTTCATGACTTCTTCCACGAAAGGCATGTCGTCTTCGTGAAAGGTGTCGTCGGGAACCGCATCCGGGTCAGGATCGGGGATATTCGGGATCTCGTCCATCTCGTCGGCGTTCGCCTCGACTGCTTTCGCAGTCTCGGCTCCCGCCTCCTCGACGACAGGCTCCGTCATCCGCTTCGCCGCTGTGCGCGGCTTCCGTTCCTTCTCCGTATGCAGTTCTTCGATCAGATCCAGATATTCCTGCGGCGGTTTGCCGAAGATCATCTGTTTCCAACCGACTTTCTTGCCTTTCGCCTTGAGCAGAGCGATCTGGTACTTCCAGTAGGCTTTTGATGCCATTCTCAGAACGCCGATAACGACGATCATGATGGTCAGGCCCACAATCAATAGTTCCAACATTGTTCGCTCACCTCAGTTATTTCTCTAGAGACGCCTTCTTCTCTTTCAGCATCTCTTCCAGCAGCTCTATTGCGCGCAGCGTCACCAAGCGTTCCACAGCGCTGATAAGATCCGCCGTGCGGATCTCATGCATGGCGGGTTGCTTGTTTTCGACTGGCTGCTTCGCGGCTTTGGTAGGACGCTGCCGTACCGGCACATAGCTCGACTTGAACTGGTCGGGAATCGGACTCTTCCAATGTCCATTGTAGCGCAGCGACATCAGCTTTCGGTAGATCTGCCACTTGTTCTTGAAGCCGAACTGCTTTCGCAGTTGGTACGACGTAGCGCCGTCCTTCACCATTTTGATGAACAACGCTCTGCGCCCTTCGAACAGACGCGGCCCGCTACGGTTGCGTCGCTTTCCGTTGCCGTTGCGCTTCTTCGCGACAGCTGCTCCACCCGCCTCGACTTCAGCCGTTTCCAGCTCCCGCCTATGTTTGAGCGGGTCTTTGTTTGGATGCTTCTTGTACCCGAAACGCATGCATATGTTATGCACGAACTTCTGGCGATCCTTGCAGATCGTATCAGGCACCTGGGCTTTGTCCGCGATCTCCTGGGCGGTCATATAATCATATGCCCCGGAACGCAGCAACGTCAGCACCCGTTCGGCGGCGTTCTTTCGCACGTCGGCCAGATTGCTTATTGCCATTATTTATCACCTCCTTATTTGTTTGGGAGTGCGCCTCCCTGTTGTTTGAAAGACGCTACTCGTTGAGTTTGGTAACGATCAGTTCCCCTTTTTCGTATTCTATCATCAGTTTATCCGTGTTTTCAAAAGGCAGATATTGAACGAGTTCCTTGGGAACCGTTATCTGCCCCCCTCCCCACGCCAACTGATGGAATCTACCCACATCGCGCAGATTCTTTGGTGTGGTCTTCTTCTCTGCGGGTGCAGCTTCCGTCTTCGGCTTTCTGCCCCTCTTCTTTGCGGCTGGTGCCGCTTCCGTGTTCTTCTTAGGTCGAGCCATTTTATATTACCTCGATTTGGTGTCTGAATTTTATCAGAAAATACGCATAGATCAGCATGTTGATCGCCCGCACCAACAGCATCTCGATCGGCTGGTCGGTAACGAATTCGATCTTCCTGTTTGACTTTGATAACGTAACATCAAGTACATCCGATAGATGTTTGATCGTCTTGACGATTCCATATTTCGCGTACTCGCTTCCATAATCTTTATTGTTCACTATACCATCGTCTCGTACGACGCTCATGGTATTATCATAGAGGCTTATAAATGTAGCGTTGTCGATAGGCAATTTATCGTGATGCAGCAGAAAATATGCGTACACCAGATAATTGACGCAGTCGATGAGATCGTCCTCTATCTTTTCACCGGCAAGATCAAGCTTTTTGCTATCGACATTAAGATGTCTGTCAAGCTTGTCGAGCACCCTGATCATACAACCTATAGAGAAATGCCGCGAAAAGCTGCTTCCATATTCCAGGTTCTTCCTTATGGCTATCTCCCGCGCCAGGTCTGCCGTATAGTCGAACAGCGACAGGTAGTTGTAGTCGTCAAGCGGTGATATGCGCCGTATCTCTCCGGTCATTTTTTGAATGTCCAATTACGATTCAATACGAAGTTCGTCACCACGCTTCCCCCCACCCCGACCCCCCAGGCCAGGGTGAGCGGCATCTTGAGCATCGAGTAGCAGGTGAAGAACAGTGCCCCGTTCACCGCTACCCCGGAACCACCGACAATACAATACTTTATAAATTGGCGCAGGATCATAACCGTTTGCGCCTCTTGGTTGCTTCTTTTACTGTAAGTATCTTTAGATGATCGGCGATGCGGCAGAGTTGACAGGTGATGCAGAATGCCACCATCGCCTGCCCGTCCATCTGATTATCCTTCAGCTCCCGCCAGTGCGGGCAGACATTCTGCTGGTTGTACAGGCACCCCACCACCGCGTCGTTCTCATTCATCGTCTTTGTCCGGTATATTGACTCCGATCACCTTTCCTGTCTCGCGCAGCCCGTTATAGACCGCCCACATCGCCACGCCAACCCCCATCAATATCATCCACACCCCGGCGTAGGCCGGCTGGAGTTCGACAAGGTGCGACACCGCGTATGAAGACGCGAAAAGTATCGCCATCAGCATGTAGTCATACCGTTGCAGCTTTTCGTTCATAGTATCACCTGATTTGTCCAATTAAATGGAACATGTTTGGAGGTTCATAGCCCCATCGTCTCCGCCATTCGGGGCATTTCCCATATCTGAGTAGGATGCCTGTAACGCGTTCGATCTCCAGATCGACCCTATGCGTCTCATCGCCCAGCCGCAGCAGTGTTTTACGCAAGTCGACTCTCGTTCTGAGCTGTTCGAGCAGATGCCGCATGTACTCGTTGTTGTCATATGGATGGTAGAGCCGTTTGCAATAACTTGAACCAGGCGCGAAATGCGATTGGCAGTATGGTTTTTCACTGTCTTTTATTGTTCCGTATTTGCACCCTGCGCATAGTGCCAGGGGATTATTGGTAACTGGTAACATTTTAATTATAGGCCGAACCATATATAAATACTAATTAAAACATAACTAATCGTGAAGAAATTCCTCTACCTGGTCGTTCTCGCCAGCATCCTGATGCTTTGGCACTATCATGGGAACCCATTCTCTGGATATCTTGCCTTTTCTGAGGCGTTCTACAGTGCAGAGGCCGGCAACTATAAAATCTCGGGGATTCTTGTTCCGCAGGTTGAGGGACGGATCGATCACAATGTCCCCCCGCTTTATACGATTCTTAATTATATTGTCTTCCGCTCCGCGCAGCTGCCCGGCAACACACGCGCGCTGAACATCCTCTTTCATGTACTGAATGTCCTGCTTGTCTGCGAGATAGCGAGGAAAACGTCTGGGGACCTTCGAACGGGGGTCATCGCGGCCATGCTGTACGCAACTCTCCCCATAACATCGATACTCGCAGTGACGGTGATACCAGAAACATTCTGGATGACACTTTTGTTGACTGGCTATCTCTTGTACCTTCATGAATTGTACCTCGTTGCATTCTCGGTGCTCTCCCTCGCTATGTTCACCAAGCAGCCTACTGTGATACTGGGGTTGATATTGATTGTACATTACTATAAGAAGCGTCGCTCAGTGTCGCTAAGCGTCGCTTTCTTTTGCCTTATGCTGGCAGTCTTGGCTGCCTTTTACCTGCTTCACTTTGCGATGTATGGAACGCAGTTTCTGGACGACATCCGGGAGCGGGCGGGAGTCGCAAGGCTTCCCGGGATCGGACAGCTCACTGCGATGGGATCGGAGTTCATGTTCGCCGGCATGTTCACCTCGATAATCATGCTGTTCAGCGTTGTGCTCGGAACGAAACGTGGGTTGAACTGGATCGTATTCTGGGCGTATATCGCATTTTTTATCGTTTACCATCACCATTCCTATTACGTCTTTCCGGCAATGGTATTCGGAATACTGGTGATATCCGACAATTTTCGGCTCAGGAGGTTTTGGCAGCTGGCCGTGGCTGGATTGGTCATCACCAACCTTCTCTTCTCCCTCAACCTCCTCTCCCGCAACCGCCCCCCTTCCGACCTCCTGGCCGGCATCGAGTGCCGGGAGGTGACGGCTTCCGACGATTTCGTGGAATACTGGTGGCCGGTATGGCGGAACCGCTGCCCGGAGCACGACGTGCTCACGTGCGCCGAAGCCGCAGAAAGTGCTGAAGCTGGCCGCACCTGCATCGGGTTTTGGGAATGCGACGCTGTTTGGTCTAATCCCAATTGGTTCCGTCCCGCCAATGGCAGGTGCGAGCTTTCGATAAGGGAATGCGAATGTCCGATCACGGACGGCTCCCCTACGTTAAAGTGGAGCGACTACATCACTTGATCACGGACAGGATGTCGGCATTGAGAAATAGACTGCGAGCCCGAGCCACAGCGGGAACATGGCCATCGCCGTGCCGACTACTGCCACAGTGCAATAGACAATGGCTCGTTTAAGATTCTCTCCAATCTCAATTTCCATCGCAGTACCATCCGAGAAACCCGGTGTAGCTGACTTCTCCGGTATTCAAATTACTGTGAGTGCATCCTAATATCGGGGAACACTCGTATAGTTCGTAACTGCAATAGTCAACGGGTTCTAGCTCTTTCTTGCAATCGACGAAAAGAAGTACTATCAGCGACATTACCAGAGCTATAGCAATAATAGTGAATATAAGATCTCTAATGCTTTTCATCCAGCGACGCTCCCAACCCGCTCGTCGTATGCTTCTTGATCGCAGCGAACTGCGCATCTATAGCATCACGAATCCTCGGCCAGTCTTTATAGAAGATACGTATCTCGCTATTGTAGCGGTTTACATCTTTGAGATACAACTGCCCCTTTTCAAGCGTGACCCGATAGGCATCTTCGAAACATTCGAACCGTTTGGTATCAAATCCCGCTTCACAGAGTTTCTGTTGCGTTTCTAAGAGCTTCAATTCCTCTTTCAGAGGTTTATCGTGCCAGGATATCGCATCTTTGGTAGCCTTTATCAGCTCCATTAGATGATCGTAGCCTTCAAAGCTCATCTTTCCGCTTTTGCCTTGACCTTCTGCAGCGCCTCTATCACACCGTCAATGCACTGGACTGAAAAGCCCATGCCCTTGTCGTACTTCTTGTCTTCGCCTTCGTAGCTGCCCTTGCTCATTGACACAAAGGTATACTCTCCGTCGCGTTGCGTCAGTGCTACCTCTACGAAGAATCCTTGTCCGTAGAGTATCTCATGTGTTTCTAGTTTCTTAAAGTCTGCCATTATGTTCACCTAATTATTCCTTGATCTTCCCCCAATCATCGGGATGGAGGTTGTACCATGACTGATACTCCGCTTCTAACAGGAACACGAAATCGTTCAGCTTGGTCGACATGTCGATGCCGGCGACATTGAATGCGTTCCGCAATTCGATCGCTAGATCCTTGGCCTCGTCGATGGTTCCGTAGAACGTAAGGCACTTGTGCCCCAGCGTGACAAATTCCGTCATGATGATAAAAAAGAAAAAGAAGAGTCCAGGCTCTTCAGCAGAACAGTTCCTGGAGCTCTTCGGCGAAGCAATGCACGACATCGCACTCGCAATCGAAGTCGTCGAGATCCACGTTGTCGATGTATTCATCGAGTTGTTCGATGATATGCATCCGAATCTCGTTCCTGTTCAACTTCGGCCGTGCTCTCGCCAGCCCCCGCCCACACTTATGGCAGGTCAAATGCGCGGGATCAGCCCCGTCCGGGATGATGTTCCGCGCCCCGCATTCTACACAGTTCACTCGCATTTTATTTCACCTCTTGGATAGATTAGTTTGACCGGCACGCCCCTCTTTCTGGCGTACCGCACCGTCGCCCACGTCCCTGAGCGTTGCACTTCTGTTGCTTCCCGTGGGCAGGCGACGAGTACCTCCACCGCATCGACGATATCATGGTTCCGCGCCAGATACGGCTTCGGTGGCAGAATCGTTGGATCGCCGTATTGCATCCTGGCCCGGTACTGATTCGATACCGGTGGATGAATGACTATCGGTATCTTCAGGTCGCATGCCAACACATGTGCGTCTTGGTCCGCCCCGACGCAATCGCCGTGATGCAGCTCGCTCGGTTTCAGTGAGTCGAGCAGTTTCAGCAATGGCAGCACTCGGTCTCGCCCGATGCCGTGCCGCGACCCCGTGAACCCGACCCTCATCTCAGGGAGAGCGCCTTCTCCTCGCCTTCAGGATTGCGGATGATGATCTTGCATCCTTTCGCCTTGGCGTCCAGCAGCTTCATCAGCACCTTCATCCCTGTTTCGATGGTGTCCTCCATCGAGTCCTTGTGAAGCATGTCAAGTGCAGTATTGGCATACTTCAGCGTCTTTTCAGACAGTTCCATTGTTGTTTGTCACCTCGTTTAGATTTCCATAATCTGACTCGCAATCAAATCAGCTATATGAACGTAATAGGACAGCTTCTGCGGCTGGAGATAATAGTCGGTCTTCGTCCAACCACCGCCATGAAACAGGATTGCATTCAACTCGATATGAGTCAACCGTATCCCATATAGCCCCATATAGTGCAGCGTCCGATGGATATCATGCGTTTGCACGATCGAATCCTTCCGGAACGTCCCGTCAGGATTTTGAACGTATCCCTGCGTCTTGCCGATATCGTGGCCATAAGTACAAGTAAGCAGTGAATCTCTTCCGAATGTAACGCTCTTCTTCACCGACTCCCGCCTATACTTATCCTTATCTATCTCTACAGGAACATACTCGGTATAATTATGCGTCGCAAAAGGCTCCAACCAGTCCCACAACACCAATCCCGATTGCATCACCAGCTTCGTATGCTTGTACAAACCCCCGGCAAACGGACTATGGTATTTTATAGAGCACGGGGTCTCCTTCATCAGCGGCCCGAAGTCTTTGTGCATCGCCAGTAGATTCTTCCGCCTCTTCTCATTCTCAACAAGGCCCAGCATATCACTGATGCTCATATCCGCATAGTCGCTCTTGAACATCCGCTCAACAGCTTCATTGGCTTTCTTATAAAGAGCAATCGGGTCAGGTTCTTGCTTATTCTTTACAGCTTCGTTATTTGGTTCCATATTAACACTATATCGGACTTCTATAAAAGTGCCTTGATTCCGCATGGTGTACCCCTTTCAGGGATGCGGATTAGCCGGAGACCATAGCATATGAAAAACGATCGTTGGTTCACATACGGTACCTAAACACCGCCTCTTGTTATCGATTTTAACGTGTCTCCTTATTTACAACCTGGAGAATGCATTGAGGGGCGAAGCGGTAGCGAGTCCCGGTCGCAGCGAAGCTGCAATGCTTTCGAAGGTTGTAAACAGGTCATAGCCTTAGCTCTCAATATACACCATGAATATGAAGTGCCACTTCGAATCCCCTCCCCCCTACGCCCGCCCCCGTTCCCAACCCTTTCGAGTTTCCATTTTCAGGAGGAGGGGAAGTGGCACGCCTGCGACGCGGCCGGCGCCTGGCCCGCATGCTAGCCCGGGCCCCAGACGCTGGTCGCGCGTCGTCTCCAGGATCACACCCAGGGAGGACGGCGCCCGCAGGCGAGCGGCGCGTCCCGTCCTATCTGGGTGTAAGGTCATCGACACGATGGTCTCACAATCTCTTGCCTTGGTAGGCTTGATTCCGCTTGGAATAGCTCCTCATCGGAGTGCGGATTTTCCTTCAGGAATTCGTCTTCAGAGAGTCGTCTCTTCAGTCCGCTGCAGGATCCTGAGCTCGCAGGCGCCTGGTCCCTGAGGAAACCGGTTACCTCGACGTCCGCGCACGCAGTGCGAGCGGAGCGCCGGACGTCAGGTTACCGGTAATAGGTCATAGACATATCGTCTCGCAAGTGATTGGTGATCTTTTCCGTTAACGCTTTTGCGCGAAGCGGAAAAGGGTTATTGCGCTTGGTGAAACCCTCATCGGGCGCGCATTGTTTGACCTTCAATTATATGAATGTTTCGGCTCCTATTTCGGATACTCTGTCGACGATCGGAGCCTCTGCTTGAAGGTCCTCTTTTTTCCGCCGTACCAACAAAAGGGCCGGCCCCGCCCGGCCCGTCCGAGCTGGCCGACCAGGCCTGATCGGTTTGTTCTACGGCGGAATCAGGTCATAGCCTTGACGGCTCGCATGTGAATGGTTAGTACGCATTGTAATACCCTTTCGGGCGCGTATTAGGATGACACGCTCATGCTACATCACGTCATCCCGTGCTATCAAAACGGCTCAGCAAAATACCTTTAGCGAAGCGCTCGCCCTTTTCGGGCGAAAAGTGTTTTGCGCTCCGTTTTGATGCAGGTCATAGCCTTCTAGGCTCGCAAGTGAATGATGATTCCGCTTCAGTAAAGCTCCTCTTCGGAGCGCGGATTGGTGCGCACGCACGGCTGCCATGGCATGCCTGCCTGCAGTCCGCGCGGCATCTTGCCGACTGATGGTCATTCGGCGGCGGCGCAGCCGAGCGCTGGCGCGATCCGCCGATTGACGAAGGGTCGGCGCATGGTCATCGGCACAATGCCTCTCAAAGGTGAAGGTCGACGATGATATCGTCTTCCTGTTGCGCATAATATTTCTTGTGACCGGAGCCTTTATAATCTAACTCTCCGTCAATGAGCATTCTATTCAACCGTTTGGATATCGCTCCGCGAGAAAAATCAATGCCATCCACTAGGTCCTTGAACTGACATCCGGGATTCTCCCGCACATAGCTAAGCACTGCGGTCCGTGAATCCATACAATGGCACCGTATTCCAATTAGGAATAGTTATATAAAAATGGTATGGACTCCAGCGCCATCATATTTCGTAATTTTTGGGTGAAGCCTTTTTTCTAAAAAGGCTCGTTAGTGCGCGTCGTGATTCGACCTCATCGGTCGTGCGCATTAGAACCGCCGCGTAGGCGAAACCTTTTTGTTTCGCTTGAAACATTTTGATTTCGTTTCCAGCTCGGAGGTGGGTTGGAGCTGCTGGCTGTAGTTACAAAGCTTGCTGGGACGGACCGTCGTCACCTCTTCCAGGAAGCTTCTTCTGCTGACTTGAGCATTCCCATCCGCTCGCAGCAGTCGATCGATGCCTCTGCAGCTAGTTGACACGCGTCAACCCAGAAAGTCTTCTTTTTCAGCCCTGTTTTCATCTTTTGGTGAAAACCTGGAAAACGGCAGTTCTTGCTCTCGACCCGCTATGGCGAGGGAGCCCAACGCGCGCGCGACTTAAAGGCCGGGCCCGGCTTAAAAGGCTCCCGAGCTTACTCGGGTCGAGATAGGTCATAGGCACTATGCCTCGCAAGTGAATTTAGTATCTTTTCCGTTAACGCTTTTGCGCGAAGCGGAAAAGGGTTAGTGCGCATTCAGAATCATCCCTTTCGGGGTGTGCGCATTAAAAGTCTATCCAGCGCCACATCCTGCGGATGTAGGGCCCGCTGGGCGCCTGGTCTCTGGTGTCCCCGTGGCTGATCGACAGCTTTATATAGACAAAGACAATATAATTATAGACTTTCGTCATCAGAACTATGGAGAGGTCGAGGAAAAGGGCGTGGCTTTTCCGGTCATCTGGTCGAAGACCAGAGGACGACCGATCAGAGTTCTGAAACAGTTCATCGGCAGATGTTTGCCTCGCATATTCTGAATGAATTTGATTTGTGTCGCTGAGTGTTGCTTCGCGTCGCTAAGTGTTGCTTTGCGTCGCTGAGCGTTGATTTGTGTCGCTGAGCGTTGATTTGTGTCGCTGAGCGTTGATTTGTGTCGCTGAGTGTTGCTTCGCGTCGCTAAGTGTTGCTTTGCGTCGCTGAGCGTTGATTTGTGTCGCTAAGTGTTGATTTCTACACCAAGTACCATGCCTTGTCGAATTGACGGCATCCTTCCTTCTCTTCCGCCGTGAGCTTGCTGAACGACTGCATGGATATCTCGTTGCCGTCGTTGTCCTCGTATCCTTTCATGTTTTCGACATACATTTCCTGTGCCTCGCGCAGCTTGCCCTTCTTCAGTATCTCGATCTTGGTGTAGAAGGTGAGTCCGCAATGCAGGCAGGTTCCGTTGCATATCGGCACCGGCTTCCAGTCGGTGTAGCAGTCCATCATATGCCCGCACCTTGGGCATTCCTGATCGTAGCTTCCTCCGCTCATCGTTGGTTTTTGTAGGTGTGCAGTATATACACCAGCGTATCTATATCGCCTTTCGTCAATTCTTCGCGCTTCTGCAGCTTCCTGTCCAACCGTGCGATCGTTTGCCGGTTGATGTTCGTATCGTGGTACATTTTGACTCTGAGAAACACAGAGCGGGCATCCGCTCCTCAGATTAGAATCGGCCCCTCCGATTCTAACACACCCCGGAGGGTGTTCAGGTCATGGGCTTGCGCCTCTCAGAGATGAATCTGATGAATAGCTGTATCAGATTAGTCTCGATGATCCGTTCCAGCGGTGTGGTTACGAAGCACCGAAACCTTTTGGTTTCCTGTGCTTCGTACCACGAGCTGGATTCGGAGCAGCGGGAATAAACAGGTCATCGCCTCTGTTTGAGGCTCGCAGTATAGGTTACTCTGAATGTGTATCGCGTCTCCGCGTTCAGACAAGACGGCCGTCGACGCGTTCGTACATCTCCTCGACGAGGTACCAGGCTGCCGGTACCCCTGGGCAGACTGGATTCCTCGCTGAGGCTGATGTACGATGCGTTCGACGATCCCGTCTTAAACAGGTCATAGCCGTATCGGCTCGCGATGTGATTTCACCCCTAGCTATAAGCTCTGATTTGTGAGCCGCCGAGTATGGCATTTCCGCAGGTGATGCAGCTCAAATCCTCAGCTTCCGAAGCGATGAACACAAGTACGTCATATCCTGCCTCTTTGAGAGCCTGTTCCGCCTCATCATAGGGGTAATGGGTAGTATAATCTCCTATTGTCCTGATATTGTTTTCCTCTGCAGTTGTAGTCTTGTGCATCGGCGTGAGCTTGATGATATAGTCATCAGGATCGAAGTGTTGTAGCAGCACTTGGGGATCAATCTCATATCCCGCAACCGGGAAGTTGAGGGTGATCTTTCGCCCATTAGGTATGCACCCTTCCATCACCTTTTCGATTTCCGGCAGGGTGAGGGCGTTATTGTTAAACATGCGTTTTCGTTCCTTCTCGCTGGTTGAGTTGATGCTTAATTGTAGTCCAGCTTCTCCTCGCATCATCCTGTTTTTGATACGCATCCAGGTGTGGATGAACGTCCTGAGCCATTCGTTCCCAGAGGGCATCATGGTCGATACGACAGGATGTATCTTATATTCTGGATCGATGTGCCGTTTCAGCCAGCGGGTTGCATCCAGCGCATTAGGGTTCCACGTTGGCTCACCCATCCGGGCAAAGTGGATATTCAATCGTTTGGTGAATTCGACCTCCGGGTGGATTTTTATCCCGGTTAGCACCTGTTTTATCAAATCCTTGAATGTGGCATTGATACCCGGCCCTACCTTGGGAACATCACAGAATTCGCAGCCCATCGAGCAGCCGTACTGAGTAGAGATGGTTATCACCCATTTTTCCTCAAGAGGGAGCATCTTCGTGTGTTCTACGTTCTCGATATCTCGTGTCAATCCAAGGGCATCACATTTCAGGTTGGCTTCCTTGCCATAATCTCCGATTGAAAGCATCTCCAGCGGTCCTTTTGATCCTTGAACTATCAGTATGTTTCCCGTTGGAACATCATACTTTTCGATAATTTGCATTTTGATTGGATATTTAACACTATTCCCGCGCTGTATCTTTTTGAATCTGAGAAAGATAAAGCTGTTCGCCTCTCAGAATATGGATTGGGCCCTTTCGGGACTCGGTCGCTTCGTGGAGACATGTGCGAAGCCCGGTTCCACGAGCTGCCCGCCTGCGAGTGGAATTGTTCTTCGCTCCGTCTCCACGAGGGATCCGAGTCCGGAGTGGGCCCATCCATAAACAGGTCATAGCCTTGTCGGCTCGCATGGTTAGTCTGAGTGATGAAAGGCTCCGTTTAAGAAACCCCTCAGAAGAGCTGCACATCAGGTCTGCTGAACGGTTCCTCGGCGGAGAGGGTCGTACCCCACGACCGGGATCGCATCCCGGGCGTCTAGTACGACCGATCCGCCGGGTACCCGTTCAGCGTGACCGGTTGTGCAGCTAAGAAAGGTCATAGCCTTGTCGGCTCGCAGGTTTAATCTGAGTGAGTAAGGAACGGTTTTTCACCGCCCCCTCAGAGAGCTGCGCCGTTGCCCTGCTGAACCTCAGCTTGTCGGAGAAAGCCGGATAGGCCGTTCCGGATCGAGACTCCCGCCGGATCGATCCGGAGTAGGCCGTCCGGCTGAATCCGACAGCGTGGGTTCAGCTAGGCAGAGGCGGCAGCTAAACAGGTCATTGGCATATCGCCTCTCAACTGCCCCTTTGGGCTATTCCAGCACCAGCTGGCATGTATGGTACTTGGTAGAACCGGGTTCCGGCTTCTTCAGCAATACCATCGCCTCGCCCTTCTTCTGCATCCTGTCTTTGATGTCTTCGGCTTTCGTCTTGTTTGACTCCACCAGGAGCACCGGGATATCCTTTTCGGTTATCCGCCCGATGAACACGTTGCTCTTCGGGTTCTCGTATAGCCGCGCATTCACGAACTCCTGTTGCAGCGCCGCTCCCGCCAGCACGATCATCTTCCGCAGTCCCGTCTTGGCGTTGGCGAATGCGTTGATGAACTTCTTCGCCTCAGCGTCTCCGTTGTCCTTCCGCAGCTGGCCGATGGTCCGCAGCACGTCGATCGCGCTGATGAAGTAGCCGTCTGCATGCTCATTCACCGGCGCCACCGCGTCGAAAAGCCGCAGCTTGTATTTGGTGAACATATAGAATATGTTCGACTCCATGCTGTAGGCTTTGGCGATGGCGTTCATCTTCATGTTCGCATCCCTGGTGTTGAACCACCTGCCTTCCGTATCCGGCTTCACCGCCGGTCCGAACGTATCGAACGCATAGCTTCCCACCTCCAACAGCGCCTGCTTTCTGGACATCTCCTCCAGATTCCTGCTCGTATCATATAGTTCCATTTGTTTGTCACCTCCGTATTTGTTTGATTAGTCTGATTTTCCGCCCCGCTCGATGAACACGAGGCCGTCCGGCTTTATCTCCGCCAGCTCTTTGTTCTTGCTGAGCAGCCTTCTCAGGTTCTGGTACGCTCCTGGTTCCAAGAGCATATGTATGCCGCTTCGTGTGTTGACCGACATGAAATCCCAGACCATAATTCCATCGGCCATCAATGCGTTTCCAACCTGGTCGAGGAAATCATGGTCTTTCGTGTCGATATCCAGCACGAAGAAACGCTTTCGCGCCCTGCATTCCGGTTTTTGCAGACAGCTGAACCACTCCCCTTGGATCTTCTTGATGTGCGGGTACAGTCCTTCGTAATCCCAGTTCGCAAATCGGCACTTCAGCATCTTGTAGGCTTTCTCACAGCACCGTGGATTGGCGGTAACGTACAGATTGAAGTCACTCGGCTTTATCATATCATGCTCGTAGTGCTGAACCAGAATGCGCAGCTTCTTGTATTTCCGCTCCACATCCTCCTCCCGCTTCACCACCTCCCGGAATACCGCCGCCTCTGATTTGATCTCCGGGTTGTATTTCTTGCGGGCGATGGCTATCAACACGTAGCACTCATTGTCGCCTTCAAAGTCGCAAAGCGCCTTCAGTTCTTCAAGATTCACTTTCAAACTCCTTTTTAAGCTTTAGATATTCTTTGCGCCGCTGTTCTGTCTCTTTCTGTTGCCGTTGTGCTTCTCTCTCTATCTTCTCTTTCCTGGTCTGTTCGATGATCGCCTCTACGGCAGCTTGATTCGGCGTGAACTTATGTGTTACGTTGATGATATCACCGACATATTCTATGAGGTCTATCGTCGTGTGTATCTTCTGATAGCGAGGTTCTTTGTTATACGCCTCTGTTTCATCGATGAATTTCTGTACCTCTTCCTCGGTTTCTTTTCTTATTGATTCCTCTTCAAGATTCCAACGATCACAATCGCTGGGATACGAATAGTGTATGATGTAGGTCATCGTTCCCAATGGTCGAACCGCCAGCTAAAGCTCTTCGACGTCCCCCCGCTCCGCAGCATATAGTCGAACACCTCCCCCAGCACATCGCCCTGGCAGTCGCCGAAAGATATATGCGTCTCTTTTCGCGGCGGAAACGAGTCGCCCCTGGATTTGGCGTTTTTGATCATCTGTTCTTGCGTATGCGGAGAACGCCCCTTTAAGCTGGTTCCATAACATCTGACGAAACCCTCGACGATCTCAGGATTTTCTCGAACGAAATCCTCAAGCGTCTTCCACTCTTTCGTGAGATTGACGATCACGTACCCGGTGCTCGAACTGTTGCTCACGAATCCCATTCGTATCTTCATGACAGTATCACCCCGCTATGGGTAGTGAATTCTATATTTTTACCGAAAATCTTTGTTAGCTGGGCTTCAACACTATTCTTGAATTGCAGCCCCGTCTCATCGTCTTTGACGAAATCCCAGCTCTTTCCGACGTAGTATTTATAGTCGTCGAACACGAAGTCGAGGTCGGTATCTTTGAGCACCTCTTCGAGCATCTCCCACTCGCCTTTATCATCGCATTCTTTGAGCTTCCCTATCAGCAGGTCTTCTACTTCTCCTCCATCGAATGACGTGCCATATATGATGAAGCTCGAACTCGAACTGTTACTCACGAATCCCATCCGTATTTTCATTCTCCGCCGAACCCCCTGTCAGCGTATATCACTTCCTGCCCCTCCCCCAGCACCACATCACGCAGTCCGCGCATGGCCAGCATTTGTTCTAACGAATCCGATCCATCGGTCGCACATTCCATAAAGAAGAGTACTTTACCACCTTTCAACGCTGCTATCGCTTTCTGGTACTTTTCGTCGTAATGCTCCCGGTACTCTTCCACATCTCCCCATCCATCTTCTTTAAGGCGTTTGTGGTAGTCTGGTATATTATTGATATACGTACCGTATCTGTTGAGATCCACATCTACCGATATTTTGATAGTATATGGTTGTCCCTTTTCCGCAGCAATAATGAAACTCGAACTCGAACTGTTACTCACGAATCCACTTCTTATTTTCATCTTATTCCACCCAATCTATCACTCGCCGATCAATACCAAGGCTCTCGATATACGTCTCCATTTCTTCCCTGGAGATATTGGTCATGCTCGTAGAGCCTTTGATGTAATCGATAAAGTCGATTATCTTCCACGCATCGCACGGCTTCGAATACTTTTTATCGCGCTTCATGTACAGGATATGGTCTTTCAGCTGCTTCAGCTGCCCATCCGAAACATGACGCCTCTCTATCACGAAACTGGCGCTCGAACTATTGCTCACGAATCCTGCTCTAATTTTCATTTTTCTCCAGATCGTAACAATCGTCACCTTTGAATAGGACATCCACGTTCTCCGACTCTACCAGATTCTCGAATAAGACGCGCAAGTCACTCATGTTGTCGGTTTTGGCGCTCACATACTTCCAATCGGTCGAACCTTCGTATTTCTTCAGCATGCGAATCTTTTCAGTAAGATAATCGTACCGCTTGGCGTATTTCTTGATCCTCTCTTGCAGCCACATGATTTCATTATCTACCACGTCGAATGGGCGGTCCATCCATTCCCGTGCAGCTCTGATATAATCATAGCGGTTTTCTCCTTTTTGAGTCGGACAAGCTTCTTTCAGCCGCGCTATCCGCTTGGCGAGCTTCTCATCCTTTCCGATCTCCACCCACTCTTTCAGCTCCTGAATGGCAAAGAGGGAATCGAGTTGCAGCTCATCTCGCTCTTTCGTGAATCGTTTGATAATCTCATCAGGGTCAGCGATGAATGTATTGAGGTCGTTCTTATAATTGTTGTACATGGACATCATGAACTGGAGCACGTCATGTATATCCGTCTGATCCTCTTTGACCCGTATCGCCAGTATGTAGCTTGAACTGCTGCTGTTGCTCACGAATCCTGCTCTAATCTTCATTTTGTATCCACGATGATTTCAGTGACTCCCGTTTCTTCTTTGAGTACCCGTATCCCCAGTATTTCCAGGTTGATGCGCTTGGCGTATTCTCTCGCTCGTTTCTCTATGATATCCAACTGTTCCTTATTGGGAATGCTATTAAATAAAATACCAACGCTATTATACACACTATCTTTTTCCACCAACTCTACCGGCCTCCGGCAGTTGCCTTCTTTGTCCCGCCATACTCCCATATCGTCGAACATATAATCGTTATATGCTTCTTCGAACTCCTTCTTCTCGTCAACACCAACACCGCAATCCCCGGTTAGTCCTGTGCAGAAAGCGCACATCTCCCGCTCGAAGTTGCCAGCATATCGGTTGGTGTCTATCACAACGATATATACAGTTTCTTGTATTGTCATCTCTTCAACTCCAGATCATACAACGGGCACATCCTGCACCCATGAGCATCTTTGTTTCCCAGGACCGCCTCCCTGAACCTCACCGCCTCCTCCCCCATCCACACATCCTTGATGAAATCGTTGCATTCCGCCACGTTTACGCCATGATACGCCGGATTCCCCTCGGTAAAACTACATGGAAACCCAATACCATCTACATTAATATAATATGAAAAAAGCGTGGATTCACAAGGCTCCACCATCATCTCGAACCTTTTATAATCCTTATGGTCTCTCACCGCCCGCAAGAAGTTCGCAGATGAACAGCTATCGAACCCAAAGTTGATACCAGCATCAAAAGCAGCATCAATCAACTCCTTGAAACGCTCCAGCGACTTGAGTTGCTGAAAGTTGCTTCCCCTTCCTTTCTGTTTCAGCCACAGGAACACTATCGCATTCAGCTTCTCCAGCCTCCTATCACTGGCGGCATCCTTGATGGTCTGCATGCAATCGTCGAAGGTCTCCGCTGAAAGCATCGCATGGATATTAACCTGCTCCATCCCCAGGCTCGTAAGATTGTGCACTGCCTCGTAACACAAATGCGGATCATAGCGGCTCACCGCCACCGCCCCGCATTTTTCCGCCAGCATCTCGTCGTACCGCCCATTCATGCGGCTGCCGTTGATGGTGATGTTCGGGATGATACCCCTGTAATAGCATGCATTGAGTATAAACTCAAGATCGCGGTTACCGTCGATATCCCCGATGCCCAGCGCTATCTGCCGCACCGTATTCGGTATGCGACTGAGTATCTGCTTGAAGGTTGCTTCGCTCATGTTATGACCAACACCGGCCTCATTCCCCTTATAGCAGAATTTACAACCTTTAGAGCACACTGTAGAAATTTCAACGTCAAGAATCTCCGGCCCGTACGGGCTGTATTCCGGATCGTCATCCAACGTTTTGCCCCATCGGGCAAAAAACCCGTTTCGATGATTGAAGGAATAGTTGTACTCCGGCGACCGAAGATGCGTTATCTTATCCCCTTCGTGCCTTATAGTGTCTACGTACATTTTCGTGTCCGTTTGAGAAACCATTTTTCAGAATGCACATGATAGTGTCTTTGGTGGCAGCATGACGCTTCGCTATGCGCCACAGCTTCTTCCCCTTGGCGAATTCGTGGCATATCCGATCCTTCTCTACGTGGTGAAAACTCCACAAGGGCCGCTGTCCTGTTGCTAAGCGTCGCTGTAGTTCTTCATTCTCGTCGGTTGTCAATGGCCTCGGTAAAAAAGTCTTGAATTTCATCTAATTCGCAGATATCGCAGCACTTCCTCTTTGGTGATGCCGTACTTCCGCGCAATCAGCCACACCTTCTGCCCCCGCCCCGCCCGCTCTTTGATGTCGTTTCGCTTCTGAAAGAGGCTGGTCGTCATGAAAGCGCGCGTGTGCTGATCGAAAGTCCCGCTGGCTGCATGTAGCGCGAATGCATACCATGTACCGGTCGTACTGGTGATGATCTCGGCATCTGTATAGGTCATAGCGGTATTCGGTTGGCGAACTTGACCACCACCTTCGACACCAGGCCCGGAGTGCAGTTCAGTCTAGTGCATATCGCGTTTCGCTTCTTGCCGTCTCCGTACATCTTCTGCATGGTGACGATCTCCTTGTCGGTCAGCTCGCAGATTTTCTTTTTCATAGTGGTTGTGGATCGAACCGGATCAGATTCACATAGAACCGATAGCCGCACTTCTCGCACTCGTACGCTTCGCTATCGACATCGTAATTCTCATCCGAGATGTACTCCGGCCACTTCTCCCCGCACTTCGGACAGCATCCGTTCCACACCTCAACGGTCTTTTTCATCGTGCCACATCTTCACATCAACGTCCCACTCCGTGATGGAATGCGACCATGGATTACCAGCATCTTCATCGTGAATGATATAATCCCATTCTCCCGCATCGACGCGCTTCCACTTCTCGGCGTCATACGCCTCTTCCGCAGCTTCAACGCTATCCTTGCCGGCGTCCTTTGCCTTGTCCAGCGTGCTGAACACGCCCATGACATTGGTCTGCACATCGATGTCGGTGAAATGGCTCGCTAATATATAGACTTTCACTCGTAATCCCTCACACAAATCCCCACCGGAAACTGAGGCACCTTCCGCCCCCGCCCCGCCGCTCCAGTTGCGCGACGCTGCATATGCGCTCCTCTTCTGTATCTTCATGATTCATAGTTTTTCACTGTAGCCACCGACATTGGACGGCCAGGGTGCACAGTGAGATCAAGCTGGATTACATCATATCCTGCCCACTTTGCTCAAGTACACCGCATCCGAGTGTTCTATCCGTCTAGATAGCCTCCTTGATGTAACCACTATCCGAAAGCTAGGCACTCTTGGCTATACCATCCAATATATCGTTTATGGCAGTGAGCTATCGCAGTAACCACCGACTTGACTGGCCGAAGTGCGCGAGATAGCTAGTACCTCAACACCAGCTGTTGGATTCACTCATCCCAATGCGCTCTTGTAACATGGAGCCGTACTCAATAGGAAATATGGTGATAGTCCACAATCGCCTAAACCCCATATGGTTAAACCCGTCAATAAGTCGTCTATGGCTGCGCCTTAGCCTATTACAGTCCCATCCAACCGCAGCTGCACCGCAGCCGGCTCAATGGATATATCCTCTTCTTCAATGACGCGCTCCCAAAGCTCCTCTTGGCTCTCCGCAAGTTCGGTGCGCGTGCGCCCCTTGATCGTTACGTTGTATAAATTCATCGTGAACTCCCTCGCCGGATGTATCTATCTTCATCCTCGCGAGCATATTTATTTGAGCCTGTACACATAAATGACACATCATCCCACCTTCGCATTTGCAAAGTACCACCACGCCGCGCCATGCTCCTTAAAGCTGAGATTTTCGAATCGTGGCTCGAACAGTGGATCGAAGCCGTATCCGTTCCACTGGAAGGCGCTCACGCCCCATAAGGGCGTATGCTCGCTATCCTTGCCGGCGTCCTTTGCCTTGTCCAGCGTGCTGAACACGCCCATGACGTTGGTCTGCACGTCGATGTCGGTGAAGTGGTTCGTCAGTATATAGACTTTCATCGTCGCGTACTCACCACCGTTCTCGAACCGTATAGTATCATAGCGTGAAACTCTTTGCCCCTCAGATTGTTCTTGAAGAACCCCGGCTTCCCGGCCAGCCCATCGAGTCGTGCATCCAACGCACTCTCATTGAGCCACGTCGGGTAGCACCATCCTTCATGCCCCTCGACCTCGCACTTGAAGTAGCCGAGCGTATAGCGAATCAGGTCTGTAACTCTCTCCCGCGTGAATCCATGCTTTCGCATGTATCCGATACCGCGAAACAGTAGGCTAACATGTATCATTCGTAATCCCTCACGCAGATCCCCACCGGAAACTGAGGCACCTTCCGCCCCTTCCCTTCAGTATCATCTGTCAGCGCCTGGTAGCGCACTGTCAAGTATTTACCCACCAGCTCATCAGCAACCTTCAGCATCTCTCCCCGCGTCGTCAGGCTGCCCCTGGGCCTGCAATTGAACGTAGCGCCGTCCTTCGTAACACACGAATAGACGATGCACCTATAGGCCACTCCGTTGATGCTCTGCTCCTCGACTCCCCATCCGACTATCTCGAATTCATCGTCGATGAATTGCTTGTATTTCTGCAGGTCTGCAGAACGTGAACCGAACTTGTACAGCCCATTGGCGTTACGGATTATAACCCCTTCGTACCCCTGCTTCACGAATTCGTCATGCCACTTCTGCACATCCGCTTCAGAATTAATTACATGCGTCTCAAGATACTTTAGCCCCGCGCTCTTCTCTCCTGTCACGAAGCGTTGCTCAAAGGTGCCACCTATTGCTCTATCATAGATCCAATACTCCAGCTCCATAGTATTTTCTTTATACTTCTTAACAGCCGACGTTATCTTCTGCAATGACCATCCATGCTTGTATATCTCCCCGTCCTTGATCTCACCCACCTGCATATCTTTCAGCAACACATCCTTGACCGGATGCCTCTGCATCGTATCGTAATCCTTGCCTCCCCGGCTCATGAAGTGTATCTCTGTCTCGCTCACCTTCTTGGCGAGGCATCGCACCCCGTCCAGCTTCGGCTGCACATACGCAGGGTACGTGATGTTGTGTTTCCTCTTATCGAATCGGTGCGCTAGCATCGGCAGATACACCATGGTATTCTGAGCTTCTTCAACCGTCTCGAAGTACCCCGTATCCTTCTGGTTCTGCCACGCGCTCAGCGCCTCCGACTCTGCCTGTTGCAGCGGAGTCGTTTCGTTGGCCTTGCCGATGTTTTTCCCCTCGGTGACGGTCTTCGACTTGGAAACCAGCGTGCCGTCAAGCAGCCCGTGCTGAATGCGTATCGTCGCCCCGTCCGACACTTTCACGACATCGACGTTCCAGATGCGTATCCTGTCCTTGCTATCCTTGGTGTATAGTGTCTTTTTCATCTTCCCACTCCAGAAAATGGAATCTCAGCAGCGACATGGAATTTGCTCCTATTTCCCCTTTCACCAATTGTGCGGCGATCGCATCATCTCCATACCTCTGCATAATCGGATTGATCACAACTCTAACCCGTAGGATCCGTTCTTTAGGAACCCCGGTGTTTGTATTTTCATACAGTTCCTTTTTCAAAAGATCGTGCACCAGCTCCCTAACATCCTTCACAGTCCCGCCGTTAACGTGAATTGGCTCGCCATTCGCATATGGGCTTGGCCCGCTCTTCTGATTCCCAAGCCACTGGCTGAAATAGATATGAACCGGATGTTTCTTCGCTTCACTAGTGCCGCCTAGTGTTAATTTCTGATTCCGCTGTTTCTTAAGATATTCGAGTTCTTTTATCCTATTTGCACTTTCGAAAAATGCCATATCTGACATCATGGTTTCTCCCCGCGCGTATCGCATTCTTTTATTTTTTAGATACGCAATTTCTTCGTCAATCTCCATCTTCTCTCTTTGGCGTCGTACCATCACATCTAATTCCTAAAATCGCTCGGTCGTGACACCACGTCTTTCGACTTTCGCATCGCATCTATCATCTTGTCGATATCGCTCACCCTCAAATAGAATTCCTGTGTTATCGTATCGCTGTCCGCCAGCGTGCTATTGTATGGGATCTGCTCGAATATCCGTTGTAGCACCAAGTATTCTCCCCGTGGATTGAATACTCGAAACACTTCTCGATCTTTGTTGCTCAAAAATTCTTCAACCATTTTTCCGTGTAGTGTTTGCCGGATGTTTCTTCCCCTGAAAATCGATATGCAGTATATTACAATCGTGACGACTGCACCATACTTGTAACCCTTGCTTCGTCCACCCGGCTTGAATGCGTTGATATTCTTTAGGTGACGTATTTTCCGGCAGTTCCTGTAGGCACAGGGAACAGTGAAAATATGCTACTATTTCATTATCGCTACTTATATCCTTCATTTCGGTTTCAACTCCGGATGCTCATATACATTCCCCAGCACCTTCAGCTTCCCCAGAAAATCTGTCTGCATATACCCCCGCACTGTCCACAGCCCCCACTCCAGCCCCCCAAGGCATTGGTCGGTATTGAACACGACTTCTCCGACGACTTTTTTCCCGCCGATCTCCGAATCGTCGAACTCGATGATATCAGCTTCGTAGATCTCGGTTCCTGTATCATCATCCAGCCCCATGTAGTGCATGATGATATCAGGGATCGTATGCGGACAACCTGAATCATCGTGATAGCCGATCTCCAGCTTGTCGGTTTGAATGAATTCAATGGGATGATACATATGCTTGCCGTCCCACGCTCGAATCATAGTTTTCACGGTGTCACCACCTTATCCCGCACTCCCACCCGCCTCGGCTCTTCCCAACTCTCATCCACCACACACGCCGTAGTCGAATCAATCGTCCCTGGAACCTTGAATATCCGGTGCATATCGAACCGTTTCTCCCCTTGATAATCATAAGTGAAATCATCCACCAGCTCTTTCTCCGCATTGATATCCGCTATGATATCCACGAAGTCCTGCTGGTGCATCTCTTTCAGCGCATGAACGTGCAGCCCCTTAGTGCCACTGAACACCACCTTCTCGACCGGCTGCTTCAACTCATATAACCTGGACCGCAGCTCCTCCCAGCTCTCCTTCATCTTATCCAAGCACAGGCAGCACAGCCCCTTCTCGTCGATCAAATGCGGCCCTTCGTGCTTAACGTCCAGGTCGAATGTCAACAGCCCCAGGTCGATCATATTACCTTTCCCCTGCTGCTCCAACTTAGAATCAAGACAGCGAAACAGAGAAAAGTACACCTTCGCTATCCCGCCATACGCATTCCGCATGTCATGGCATATCTTCTCGTCTGCAGAATGTTTGGACGAATCGTTATACCTTCTGGTCTGAAACGCGAATCGCTGGCTGTTCAACATGAATCGAAAATGTCGCATCCCTACGAACGGCTTAAACCACTCAGGAAACGTATACTTCTCATAAAACTTCTTTATAGTATGATTGTCCAACACCACGTACGGAGTCAGCTCCGATTTGCGCATGGATAGCACCATATCGTACCCCATCTGCTCCGCTCGCAGCTTGTGAAACTCAAGTTCCTCATCGCTCCGCACCATATCGGCAAAATAGTAGCTCGCCCCCTCCCCCGACAGTCCCTCGTCATACAACTCGACCGGCCGTCGCAGTCCGGCGCTGATGAGCGCCGCCGCCCTCCGCTTTACGATGCCTTGCGCCGTCCGAGTCCGCTTGTTGGTGTTGTATATCACGCAATTGGCGTCCCGGTAGAACTCGTACTCCCCCGGATCCAGAGGCTCGTTTACAGCGCTCAGCTGCGCCTTCAGGCGATGCCCCTCGAACTCGCTCAGCGTCCGCGAAGAGATCGGCTTCTCCTTCGACCCGAAGATAACATATTTCATCTTGAAACCAGCTTCGGCTCCTCCTTGTCATACCATCGCTTCACCGCCTCCGCCCTCACCGCCAGCTCTCGAAAGGCGTTTGGCGCAACCAGCTCCAGCATATCGGTGACATTGATGCCGAGGAACTGTGCCAGCTTGAACTTGGGATGCTCGCGATAGTCGAACCGTTTGAACGTCTCGTACTTCAGCTTCGCCTTTAGCAGATTTATCTCCGCTTCCTTCAGATTCTCGCGCAGCTGATCGATATTGACTGAAGACTGCTTGTTCGACCGATGATAATAGCTTGGCGTTTCCCCTTTCGTATGCATCCGCATATGTTTGACCGCGTTGGTGATGAAGTCAACCAGCCCCCGCTTGCTCCATTGAAACCGCTGCTCCCTGAACCTCCCCAGCTGTGCATTGCACACCGACTTGTCGCTGAATATTTTGTAGAAAACATCATAGTCGGCGTATCTCCGGTAATGATACCTATCCCGATCGGTCTTCTTCTTGCACATCAAATATGAATCTCCCAAGAGCGAATTCAGCACGTCGGCCGCCGCATGATAGCCGCGTTCCTCGTTTCCTGCCATATCGTTCTTCCAGGTCCAGCTATTGTTTCGGAGATACTGCGCGAAGGTTCTTTTAATTGACTCTTTGAATTCTGTAGGATGATTTTCCAGCGACAGCGCCAACCGTTCGATGGATTTCACCATGTTGTTGAATTGTTTCAACTTTTCGGAGTCGAACTTCTTCAGCTGCTTTATACTGTCCTTGTTATCACGATAACCGTATCGTTCCTTATGCGCTTCGAGCGATCCCAATCTGCGCTCTATCGAACGCATGAACGATCGATGCGAATCTCTCCTGGTTATTGCCGTCATTTTGATTATTTTTCAAGCAGAATGAGCATGAAGGGCGGGTAGGCTCTTTAATTGCTTCCCCGCCCCATGACGCCTCTTGGGCGCACCTGATTGTGCACAGAGTTCCGCCCTTGCATTTAGCCCCCTATCACCCCCAAGCCCCCTCCCCCTTTCGGGTTCGAGTGCCGGGTCCGAGATTGGAAGGCGCCTCTGATTGCATGCGACGCTTCTGCGTTTTCGCCGTCCGAGCTCCGGTTTCCCCCGGGCAGAGCCTGAACGCATTTACAGATGCACGGAGATAAACTCACGGAGAGCTGTATACTCGTCCAAGGTATCCGGCTTATTCCGGACTCGTCAGGGAGGTAAACCCCCTGACTGACGCGGATGGCAGGCAAGCGGTTTATTAGTACCGAAGCGCAGTCAACCTGGCTACCGCAAGGGTTTTGCCCTTTCTGTCCGCATGCTGCTATACACAATCGGGTGTGTAGGTAGGTGCCACGTAGGCATGTGTCTCTAGGCGTCGCTTAGTGTCGCTTCGTGGCGGCATTGGCAGCGGTCCGCGCAAGGCGGTACATGTCCTTTGTCGTTATCCGCAACATTAGCGGCGAGTGGCGACCGTGGAGCATCCGGGTTTGGTTTTCGTTGCCTACTTGCCTCACCGGCCTACCCCCGCCCCGCGACAATCACGTCCCATTGCCGGGATATGAATGTGGCGGACCGTGGCCGTGAACCCACCGACCCATTGACTATGATATATGTGAACAAATTAATAAAAAATGGGAGGCACATCCGCCTGCGGTGTGCCGTCCCTAGAAAGCCATGTCGGCTCAGCCCTTGTCTTCGGCGACTCCCATGTACTCGATCAGGTCCGCGTCTTCGGGGATCCGATCTCCTACGTTCATCATCCGGCCCTGTGGGTTGCTGCGAGTGGCAACTTTTACGTTTACCTTCTCGGGCTTGCCCATGCCTTTGATGCCGCAGTAGTGGTCGAACAGCTGTCCGAGCGTAGTGGCGTAGCCATTGTCGAGCCGGCCGGCGTCGATCGTCCACTCTGGGGAGATACCGTATCGTATCCGTAGCATTTATTTCACCTCCTTTACCTTATTGTTCTCAACAAAATTCTGTGAGCTTGTGGCAAGGCATTACGGTGTGTTCTCCTAGAATCCGCTCAAGCCGCTGAAGTGCCGTACGCATGCGTCCGTTTGCCACGAGATTCCGTATCTCAAGCAGCTCCGGCCCCACCAGCTTCGTGAACTGGTAGTTGTTGAACTGCTCTATCAAATGCCGTTCTGGAATCTCCCGGTCAAAAGAAAGCTCGGACACCGCAGACGCCTCAATTTCTTGAAGGACGGGGGTTGGTATTGGCTGCATTTTGGGAGAATAAACCATTGCCTTTTGGTCTATATAAATCGTTTCCCCCTCAGCTTCGCAACCTCTGAAATCGCCACCGCTTTGTCAACATGTGGGTCCGTTTCGAACTCCGCATGATGCTCCAGAGATATCTGGAACTCGCCATCTTCGCTAACCTGGCGGAACACGACGAAGTAGTCGTCGAACTCCTCTTTCTGTACATGTTTCATCGCTTCACCTCGTTTGTGTTTGAACCGTTCTGTAAATGCCTGCACCCGTACCTGTCCACGTCCCTCCCGCACCGCACCTCCCCCTCCCCGCCCGCATAGGCGTAGAAGCAAGATGCTTTCTTAAAGGGGCACACGAAGTCTTTGGTCATCGGCGCACCCATTTGAGCATGTGGTTCACGAACTGAAACGTATCGCGCCGTGTGTCCCACACGCAATACCCGTCCGCCGCCATCCCCAGCCCCACCATCAGGCAATCGTTCATGTAGCGGATGATGTTCTTATGGTGGTGTCCGAAGAACCAGTACCTGGGATGCAGCTCCCATAAACGATCCAGCTTCTCGCTTCCAACGTCTATCTCATGGGCCGCTTCCCAGTACGTCACTCCTGCCGACAGGGGCGAATCGTGCGTGAGCAGTATCGAAGCCCGCTCGTGCCTGAGCGCCTTCTCGATAGCCTCGTCGGTGATGGTCGATCCGCTCGGCGTATTGTGAACATCGATGTAATGGCTCCTGCCTACGCCGACCACCGTCTGCCCGTTCAGATCGAAGCTGTCGCCGTCATCGAGAAAATGGTATCCCTCCGGCAGCTTCGGAATCAGGTATTGGTAGTGAAACGTCTCGTGGTTTCCGCGCACGAAATAGAGCGGAACCGGCAGCTTGGGAAAGCTCTTTATCGTCGTCTTGAACAGTCCAAAGTCTCCCGCCTGTAGGACTAACCGTATATCGCCGCATTGCGATTCGGCGTTGTCGAACTGTTTCAGGACGTGCTCTCCCTGGGCATGCACGTCTCCCAGCAGCAATACCTTCATCATATCTGGCACTGGTCGCAGTCTTCCTCTGTTCCCTCGCACTTGTCGCACCGCTCCAGCAGTCTGCATATTCGAATCCTTGCCATCGTTTCATAGACGATGGCATAGAAGTCGTCGAACAGCATCTTTTCCGAAGCGTGCTTGCCGTCCTCGCCGATGATGTCGACATGGACGATATCGCAGTGCGGGTCGATCTCGCATCTCATTGCAGGAGGATGGAGCGCAGCTTCTCGATAAGCTCTTCGCAGCATTCTTGGTGAGCGAATTCTTGCTTCGCTCCCTGAGAGAACCGTTCGTTGTCGATGATTCCCTGCGATATCTTCACGACATCGTCGCCTTCGCTTATCGACTCCAGGCAGAACGGGCATTCTTCCTCGAAGAGCGCCGTCTCTTCTACTCCGACGCTCCCGCTGCACTGGCACTCCTGTTGCACTCCTGCTGCTGAGTGCTGCATGTGTGCCGCTTCCTGATGCACGGAGCTTATCGGCGCCAGGCACTTCCAGCACTTGACGCTTTTCCCTTCTTCCATGACGTTCATGGTCTTGCAGTTTCCGCATTCAATCTTTGGCATAGTCTTTCACCTCCGTTACCTTTCACTATTGTTGTATAAATGAGCATGGTGGGATGAGCCGACGGGTTCGCCATCGGGGAGGAGTAGCGTTCCGCCGGCCCATCCCTGGTTGCATCAGCAGTAGCGCACTGGATTCAGATAATCCAGCGCATAGCGGTTGAAACACTTCTTGGAACACACGAAATCGCCGTTGTCCAGTTTGTAGAAATGTCGTGATATTTCACTCGACGTACCGCACACATGGCAATATTCTATTCTATCGTTCATGTCTGTCTTTCGATGCTCCGATACAGATCCCGTATCGCATGCATCAGGTGAAACGCGCTGTGAGTGTAGTTTCTGCTGCTGCTCTGCAGCACGAAGTTGATGGCTTGAATGTTCGCTTTGGGGCTCTTGGAATTGAATATCGCCCACTTCATCGTCTCATCCATGTCCTTCAGCAGCAGCCGCTTCTTCAGCACGTCGGCGGCGATGTGATACTCCGTCCTCGCCCCGCCCCCCGCCGCCTGCGGCAGGTCGTGAATGGATCTCGAAGGAGCCTCATGCAGCTCCTCGCCTTTGAATTCGCTTGTCTTCAGTTTGACATCATCCGATATTTCCCCGTATTCTTCCGGCATCTCCGTTTCGATCCTGCTCGGCACTTCGATGGGCGCCCGCATCATATAGGCTCGGTCATCGTCGAACAGCAGGTAGTGCGTCTTGGTCGCGTCGATGTCCGCGATATCAGTCGCGAACTTTATTCCGGTCGACCAGAAGATGAACTTCACGTCGTTGAAGTAGTCTTCCCCCTGCTCGTCCGGCGTGTACGGCTGCGCATACAGCAGCACGTTTCCGCTGCCTTCGATCGGCGTTCCAAAGTCGAGCACGTTCAGCGAGTGGCGGTCTATCCGCTCTCTGAATCCCTCGACCAGCTGGCGCGCCGTTGAAAGCGTGTAGCTCCGTGTCATTTTAGTTCCTTTTTCTTCGTTCCAGCACGTATTTTACTATCTCGGCATCCGGCTTGCCGTCGAGCTTCATTTGCAGCAGCTCCTGTCCGAGAATGCAGCTGGTGATTCTCGTCACCGGGCTGCGCGGATTGTAGCTGCCGAAATCCTCGACGAAAGCGCTTATCCACACTACGATCCCGTTCAGGTCGAATTTCGACGGAAACGCGCTCAGCCCCCCGCCCGTGCACACCGACCCGTGTGCGTAGCAATGTGGATGAATGCGATGCAGGTTGAGCGTAGACACCGCCTGCTCGTATCCGGTCAGACTGGTTCCCGGCTGGTACATGAACGCCTTGCAGTCCCGATTCATCACGCCACCGCCCCGCCCCACGTCGTATGACACGACGACGATGAACGGAGGCACGTAGACGCTCGCCTCCTGGTTTATCACCAGCCCGGCGTGCGGCAGTCCCATGCTCACCCGCGTCCCGCCCCTTCCCTCGCCGACGTGTATGAGCCAGCGGTTGAGCGTAAAGTATTCTATGTTCTTGCCGAATTCGGAATTGACGATGTTCTCCGACATCTTCGACTGAAGCTCCTCTTCGACTTCGGCCTGTATCTCCTTGTACAGGTCGTCTATATCCCATTTCGTCACCAGCTCGGATATCGTTCCGTGTTTGCCGTTTCCGGACACTACGAATATCTTGCCGCATTTAAGGTCGTCTCTCACGCTCATTTTGGATCCTCGTTCCAATCTTCGGGCGGATAATCGAACCGGTTCATCTGCGGTATGTCCGCCCACAGAAACTGAAACAGCGTTGAATGCACTTTATTGTCCTGTTTGAACTGTGTGAACAGGTGCACCGCCAGGTCGGCGGCCGCCCCCGTAAGCGTGATGATGGCAGGCTCCGGCCTTCGCTGGCACGCGGGCGTCGCCGCCTCGTATTGCAAACGCTCGTCGAAGCTCTCTCCGCCCCGGTACGTCCTGTATCTCGGCGTCTCGTTCTTCTTCAGCTCGCAGACAGTCGCTTCTGTCGTGCTGCGCGACGTTCCCGCGTCGATGATGAGCCGCGAGCTGTCGATGCTCGCCCATTTCTCCAGCAGCACCCTGGTTTCGGCATTGTCCACCGCCGAGAACAGCACGTCTGAATCCTTGGGAAGCTCCTGTATCGACTGCACCTTAACGTTGCTCGGCAGCACCCGCACGTCCTCGTTCAGTTCCCGGCAGAATTCCGCGAACCGCTCGACTTTCGGCTTGCCGACATCATCGGTTCTAAACACCGATCGATTCCGGTTATGCTCGTCCACCCGGTCGTAGTCATAGAGGTAGAGCGTATCCACCCCCATCATCGCCAGCTTCATCGCCACCCAGCTCCCGATCCCCCCCACCCCGACCACCGTAGGCTTTGACTGCCTGGTGGCCTTGGTGAATTCGATCGACTGGCGCAGGTAGCGCTCGTTATCTAAATCCATCGTTGTAGTGATCTTTATAAGAACCGGGCGTCGCCGCTGCTGTCATGCACTTGTTGCAGGCGACGAAATCCTCTTCCGGAAACTTTTCCAGTATCTTCTCTACACACGCTCCGCAGAGCGGATCTCCGCAGAGCTCGCATTCTCCTGCCTCGTAGTATTCCTTGTCGACCAGCTTTTTTCCGCAGTCTATGCACAAGTCGTCCTCCCAGTCGTCGGTATCATCTTTGTCATACCGGTTGAACGCCTGGTCGGCTATCGTCTCGCTGTCTCGCGGCCATCTGGTTCGCGGGGCGATGCCCCCGAACAGCCCCGACTGCACATACCCCTTATACCCCTTCTTGCTCCAATCCGTGTACAGCGGCTTGTCCGGCTTCTTGAGCTTGCTGAATTCCTCCTCGACGGAATACGCCGGCTTGTACATCGGATTAAGCGGCAGCTTCATGCCGTATCTCATGGGCTGTATGATGTCCAGCTGCACGTCGTTCACCAGCCCGAAGTCGCCGCAGTCGGTCTTGATCGCCACCCGACATTTGTAGCGCCTTCGCGCATCCACCACGATGTCGATGAACGGATACCCTTCATTGCACAGCAGATAATACTTGTTTTTCAGGTCAGTATCATCGGTTCCCGACCACATCACCCCCATCGTCCCATGACTGTGCCCCGTGCCTATGAGAATATCGTCTTCGGTAGTGAAGAACACCTCTTTCAGCATCTTCTCGAACAGGCTGTTGCCGTGCTCGTCCTTGGTATTGGCGTGCGCGCCGCTCAGCTCCTGGTCTTCCGGTATCACGATATCGGTGATCATGTACGGGTCGCTGCGCTTGGCCTTCAAAAAGAACAGCACCTCGGTATGGTATTCGTCGCTCACCCGCTTGGCGATGTTCATCATCCGCTCGAAAGCCGTGTGGTCGATGCGCACGTTCAGCTGAGTGAGCCGTGGGCAGCTGCATCCGCTCCTGGAAAAATGTATCGTCGTCATGCTGTCATTCCTCGTTCTTCATATTTTCAATGTCAAGGAATCGTTTGTAATGTTCGAGCAGCACCTCAAGCGCATCCACCATCCGCTCCAGGTCGAGCTTCCGCAGCCCGAATATCGCCCGCCTCTCCCGCTCTATCCCCGCTCCCACCCCCTTGTCGAAGGCGGCGGAATGAATGGTTTCGAAATAGGAGCTGAGCAGCATCACATCGTCATCATTCAGTTTTTCCGATATGCGCCGCAGCTTTGAGTAGCCTTCATCGAAGCGTATGTCTAATGGGAATCTGAATTCTTTTTTGGCCATTGTTTCACATAGGAATCGTCGTTGATGATGCGCAGCAGATGAAGCGGTAGATTCATGAGCATTTTCATGATGCGCTGCTCGTCTAATGTATTATAGTAGCTTAGAGCCTCGTCTAAATCAGTAAATTCCCGTTTAAACGATTTGCACGTCCCGATGAACTGGCGGTTCATCATAGGCTTGAATATATGCACGACGTATACGTTTTCCATTCCTGAATCAACGATGTCGTAGCATCCTACAACCAGGTTGTTTACCAGCTTCCACTTTATCGGCAGGCAGAATGGATTTTGTTGCGCGATCACCCAATTCTTGAACGCTTCAAGGATCTCATCCTTCGAGCGTCGAGTAGAGTCGCAATCCATCTTCTAGTATCTGCGCATGGTCGAAAGCCAATTCGGAGCGCTTTATTCTATTGAACCATTTTGCCTCGGCGGCATCGTCCCCGCCCTTGGCTCTGCCTTTCAGCTTCTTGCATAGATACGCAACAGCTACATTCGGCCCTCTGGGATCCCTCCCCGGCCCCGAATACACCCCTATCAGCCCCCGCACCTCTACATCGATATTCGTCTCTTCCTTTGCTTCCCGCACCACGGCTTCTTCGGTGGTCTCGTTGCGGTCGAACAGCCCGCCCGGCAGCGCCCACATTCCCTTGTGCGGCTCATGCCCGCGCCGTATCAGCAGCACCTTCTTGCCGGAATCGTTGATGATAACCGCATCAACCGCGAATCTCGGCTTTCTGAATTTTCTCATTTTATTTTCTGGTGGTCTCCATGAACGGAGATAGCCGATTGGATTTCTCATTTCGGAAGCTCTTTCAGCTTTTTCTCGACGTTTCGCAGCGTGTCGATCGTCAGCCCGATAAGCACCGCAAGCCCGGGTTCTGTATATTCTTTGGCTTCGAACTTCTTGGTGATATAGCCGATCGCTCCGAGCATCGCTTTGACTTCGACTTCCGTAAATGGTATGCTATAGGTTTTCATCATGCTTCCTCCGTATACTTCTCGTCAACCCAGAGAAACGTCAAATCAGCTTGAAGCCCCGCAAAATAAACGCGCTCGCCATTATCACAGCGAATCATGTCCATGCTGCACGGAACGCCGCTCTCGTTCAATATCTGCTTACAGTCAACGAATTCGAATGTCTGCTTATTTTCGCTGAATTCTGTGAGCACTTTGCATTTTTTCCAAATGGATTCCATCGATCATACCCGCTCCATATGCTCTATCTCTTTAAGAAACTTCGTCATGTCGGCATGGCCGACATTGGTTCCGAACCACGGAAACAATGTTGCCAGCACGATATCGACGACCTTGTGGTTATCGTTGAGCAATTTCGCCAGCTCTTTCTTATCATCGGGGAGATGCTTATTCTCATGGCTCCAGGTATCCATATAGAGCACCTGGTTTTTTAACATGTCAAGCATCGATCCGCGATAGGAATCTTCGGTAAGCTTCATGAATGCTGCGTTTTCTCGTTTATCCTGTGGAAGCCGGTGTTCGGAAATGCACATTCGCTTGAGATAACGCGCTCTACGCCTGGTCTTCTGCATCGCCTTCCCCCACCGCCTCCCTCAATGCCTCTTTCGTGATAACGTTCGCCAGCATGAAACCTTCTTTGGCGTATTTTAACGGTGGCAGCTTGGTTGCAATTGGTTTTACCAGGCACATCCTGAATGGTAGTTCTTCGATATTCATTTCCGCTTCTTTGCCCGCGCCTTCACCAGCTTCCGTATCTCCGGCAGCCTCTCTCTAATGAGAAGAAGATCTTCTATCGGCGCATCATCAAAATCAAGGACCGCTATTGCCATGAAGGCACTGGTTATTATCCCTGTATCTGTGAACCCGATAATACGATCCACGGCCGATCCTCCCACATACAGTTCAATATCACATTCTTCTCTATCAGAGCCGAAAGTGATGAGTTTTTTCACCCCTGAATATCTTGGTTTCCACGCCAGATGCATATATGATTCTTTTATCTCCGCAATAACTTCCTTTTTCATGACGGAGATGATCTCTTCTATCATTTCTTTTTCTTGAGATACGCTTTCTCGCATAGTTCGAGTAACTTTTCTTTTGGTATCCGAGCTTTTCTGCACAAAGCTTCCCGCTCTTTATGCAGCTTCAGTAACTCTTTATCTATCGATATAATGCGCCTGGTATCTTTATTATCTTTATAGAATCCAGTAGCCAATGCGTTATATTCATTTCCTTTTTTATCAATGAACACCAGTTTCCAGTTAGAACGGTATGGATTTAATCGTACGATCGTTACCTTTTCTGGTGATCTACGATATCCAGAGATGTGGTATAACTTGACTTCGATCCCCTTCTCATCGAGTACCGCATCGATATCTTCCTTTATAGCGTCAAGCGAACCACCGCTGAATTTGTGAGAATCAAAAACAGCTCTAAACACCGCGTAATCATCGATGGTTATTGTCAATCGACGATACCTCCACATTCCCGACTCCACGAATTTTTCTTTCATTGTCTTCCACCTACGCCGCCGCCCCTTCCAACCCCCTGTCCCTCTCTTTGTCAGGGCGTTCCTGGGCCTCGGCTTTGATCTGCTCCCGTTTCGCTTCGATCCGCTCGCTCAGCATTTTTGACAATGCTTCGCTCGCGCCTCCGATATCCTCCAGCATCTCTTCAGAATCCCGCAAGTACCACTCGCTGAATTCCACCGCTGCCAGCTCGATATCTTTGAGATTGTCCAGCCGGTCGCATAATTTGATTATCTTGGCTTCCGGGCATATCGTCTTCATGTGCTCCCGGTCCGCCTGTACCTGTTTCCAGTGCGCCCGCCTGCTGCCTTCCATCGCCGCCGATGGCCGGGTCAGCCCCGCGACCAGCGCGCCCACGCTATCGCCGAACACGCGCCGTATTTCGGGCAGCGTGACTTCGGTATCCTCCACGAGGTCGTGCAGCAGCGCTGCGCATATCATGTCGTCAGTCGCATCCGGCACCAGCGACACCAGCGCAGCTACCCGTATCGGGTGCTTTGCATAGCTCTCGCCAGAAAAGCGGCGTTTTTTCCCGTGGTGATACGCCTGAGCCCAAATCTCTGCTAATGCTATCTTTGCCACTTTGTATCTGTTTGCGTATTGAATGTATTACTTTAATAACATTCTCAATAGAAACAGGAGTATAATCCCAATTCTCCACACTCATGTTAACGATTATCCTCCCCTCCCATATCTGGTATTTCCATTGCTCATGATGATGCCCGCACAGCACCGTATTCCACCTCGGCACTGCCGGATCGTGGCATAGCTGTAACAACTCGCCATGTGTTTGTATCATCATCGACTCGATGCAGCTCAGGCTGCGGTCGTCATGATTTCCTTTGACGATGATGATCTCTTTTCCTGCTAGTCGTTTCAAGAATTTATTCGGATTTCCCCAACTGAAATCCCCTAAGTGGAAAACGGTATCATCCGGCTTCACAGTGCGATTCCAGTTTTGAATCATCCGCTCGTTCATCTCTTCGACAGAATCGAACGGTCTTCCGCAATACCCACGGATGTTATCGTGATCAAAGTGGGTATCGCTAATCAGATAGATCGTCATCTTTCAACCTCGGTAGATTAACCAGTAGATCCTTCATGAGCTTGGTTGGATTGCATCGCCATTCACCCAGCTCTGCCGTCTCGTCTCTGATGCGTTTCCGTAGCGCTTCTTCCTGTTGCTCCAGCGACTCTATCAGCTTCATCTTCTTGATGATATGCTGCCGCACCACCTCTTCCTTTTCAGCCTCTATGTAGCTGCTCGCCGAAGCGAATTGTTGCTCTATGGTTTTCATGATTAGGAGGAGGGGAAGGATTTCTACCTTCAGCATTTCCGGATTGGCCACCCAGAGGTGTTTCGTACGTGACGTTTCAGCGGCGGCCTTTCCGCCTACTAAGCCTTCGGAATTAAACATGGGCTCGGTTTCTTACCGCCCTCCATAATCCCGTGAGGATTCGAACCTCAGTCCTCCGGTAGCTCCGGGGGGTTCCCTCCAAAGCCGAAGATGATTGTCCACTACACTACGGGATTTGCTCCTGTCGGAATTCGAATCCGAGTCGAGAGGTGTCTCCGCTTTTCAGCGCGAAAGCCTCCCATGATTGTCCACTACACTACAGGAGCGTGTTGGAGGGCATGCAGCAGGATTCGGACCTGCGCTGGCCGCCCCACAAGCGACCGTGCTAACCGGGCTACACTATACATGCCGTGTTACCAAGGACGCGATGGGATTCGAACCCACAAGATCACCCGGGCCGAAACCGGGGGCAATATCCTGGTTATGCGACGCGCCCGTTATGGGAGCAGCATGATTTGAACATGCATCAACAGGTAGCACCCAGAATCAGCGTCTGGAGCCCATCAGGATAGCCAGATTACCCCATACTCCCGTAGCAGTAACACTAAGAATCAATGATGCGGTTCGCGCCGCCAATGCCATTGTTCGCTACGGGGATTCATGTTTACGACGATTTGTGGCATCGTGATGATGCCCATGGGAGTGTATCTCCAGCAAATCGCGGCTTATATATTCATATAATGAGCATTGAGTATTTAAAAATCGCGTCGCTTCCTATCGCCTTCTGTTGCTATTCTAGCAACACCAGATGAACATCATGCCTATTACCCATATGATGAATATCATAAGGGGTAGCGCTGAATGCATTGGAAAAACAGTTAGTGGCGTGACTGTCAACATGATAAGTGTAAAAATGCCAAATATCGAAACAGCACGCGCAAAATCTGTGATAATATCATCGACGTTGTCGCCGTATGTATCATTGATTCCGCATCTATGACAATATCTGCTGGTGCCAATATAGCGCCAGTCGTGCGACCGCAGTAGATGTTTGCAGTTCATCGTTTCTGTTTGACTCTCCGATTGAATTCACATTCGCTTTCTTCATTCCGTAGCTTGGAGTGAATCTCTTCCATACTGGTTCCAAGTTCCTTAGCCTTTTTCTTGCACTGTTCGTACAAAGAATCGTTAGTAACTTTCATCACGTCTCCTTAATCGGATTGTATTCTTCCGCGCTCATCCCGAACGTCCAGGCCACCGCCTCTTTACAGGTCTTCACTTCCGGCGGCACCCGCAGCAGGTAGTATTGGCCGGTGGTGGAGTCTTTCACCCGCACCGCCTTCAAGTCCTCCTGCCCCTCCAGCCGAATCATTATCAGCTTGGAGCTGCCGTCCTGGTGCAGTAGTGTACCGCGCATCTCCTGCATGAACTTCTCGAATCCGTATTCGTGCAGCAGGTACTGCCTCAATTCAGCGTTCTTGCAGATGAGTATGTCCCTGGCTTCCAGGGTTTTCCGCTTGAGCTTGCGCAACAACGTGTAGTCCCGCAGCCGTTCGACGATGTCGCGCTTTTCCTCGTTGGTCAGCGCCGTATAGGATTCGCTGTTGAAGAATGTCGGCACCGCATACCGCTTTCGCCCCCGCCCCACCCCCACCTGTATGCCGTCGGGAGTAAGCCAGAGGTGGCGCTTCAGTTCGATGTTGCGGCGCAGCCGCTGCGGTATGTCGTCGAAAAGCCCCTGGACTACCTTCAGCGCGTGCTTCAGATCAGTCGAGGACATAGCTAAAATCCTTGTCGCTTTGATACTCTCGTTGCCGCTGGACTCTCCAGAATCCTTCTGGAATCACGATGGTGGCATGCTCCTCATGCACCACCTTTCCTTCCTGCGGCACTTCGAGGAAAAGCACTCCGCTGCGCTGCGGACGCCACTGCTCCTCCAGTATCGTCCCGCCCATCAGGCGATGCGCATGCCCGGTAGCCTCGCCTTCGAGTATCACGTTATTTGTTCTCTTTCTGAGACCTTTCGGCAGCTTGTCGATCCGCTGAAAAAACAAGTCGCCTTGTCGGAATTGTTCGGTCATTCTATTAGTTAGATATTTCCCTATGCTTATTTAAATCGATATATCGCTGAATCCGCCACGCTGTGTACAGCGTATCGGATAGAATCAATATATTTGCCAGCAGCATGAGCGTCAGTGGAATCCGTCTCCACATCTCTACCGGAAGCTCATATATCAGTAGATAGCAGCAGGCAAGTATCCCTGCGCTGCATACTAATATAGTTGTGACATCCAGATGTTTATGTGTCATAGTGGATCCGGTAGGATTATATCAACTTACCAGTATTATCAAACCACAATGGCATGAATTCAGCGCCAGCGTTGTGGAGCCTTGCGATGCGTTTATTACCAAGCCCGTAGCTAGGTGCAATTAGAATCTTGCGTCGCTTATCACTTTTTATACATTGAAACCGCTCAATAGCATCCGAAGCCCCGTGACACGAGTCGAATGACAGTTCAATTATGAAACTGTCGTTAGTTAAATCGAAGTATCTACCATTAATTTTTTCGTGTTCTAGATCGGTTGTTTGTAATTGCTGTTCAATAATCGGCTTAGCTAAAGCTTCTGATGGCAACAACGTTTTGTGACCAAGATCCAGTAA
>Ga0180431_10000275_pt1 | contig 73387 bp, 56 predicted proteins | sample SS_ome_11_FD_132459 | JGI IMG/M metagenome (GOLD analysis project Ga0180431, IMG submission 132459) | Hypersaline lake sediment archaeal communities from the Salton Sea, California, USA - SS_1_MS_1 metaG | ecosystem: Environmental > Aquatic > Non-marine Saline and Alkaline > Hypersaline >...
TTCCTCGTTGTACCTCTCGGTTACTTGAAATGGCAAGTGGTATGCCAATGTTCCGAATCGTTCCCTATGGCTACGGGGATATCCGTAATTGTTTGTAATGAAATAAGTTAACCTCTAGGAAAATAGGCGGATGCTTGATGCGGTATGGAAGGAAACGAGCCAGTAATGTAAAAATTAATTTACATATTGATATACGGTTGAATAATTCAATTATTGATAATCAGTTACGGCGAAAATCAAAGTTTACACAAAAGTAATTGTTTGTTTACAGTTCGGGCGGTTAATGCAGGCAACCGAGTTTTCGCGCTATTACTATTCGCTGTATCTCGCTCGTTCCCTCGCCGATTTCCAGAAGCTTCTGATCTCGGAAGAAGCGTTCGATCTGATATTCGCGCATGAGGCCGTAACCACCGTGTATCTGCACGGCTTCGTTGACGACCCTCCGCATCACCTCGCTGCAGTAGAGCTTGCTCATGGCGGCTTCCATGCCGAACGGCCGTCCGTTCTCGCACAACCAGCAGGCCTTGTAGAGCAGGTTTCTGGCGGCCTCGATCTCCATGGCCATATCGGCCATCTTGAAGGCGTTGATCTGGAAGTTCGATATCGTCTTTCCGAACTGCTTCCTCTCCTTCGAGTAGTTGAGTGCGAGCTCGAATGCCCCCTGTGCTCCACCCAGCCCCATCGCCGCGATAGCGAGCCTTCCGCGGTCGAGGGTCGAGAGCATCTGCTTGAATCCCTCGCCCTTTTTGCCCAGGAGGTTGCCCTTGGGGACCCGGACATCCTCGAAGTACAGCTCCCCTGTGTTCGACGCCCGCCACATCATCTTGTCGTGCATCTCCTTGGCCGTGAGGCCCGGAGTGTCGTTCGGCACGAGGATGCAGCTGAGCTCGGGCTTTCCCGATTCGGTTTCCCCCGTGCGGGCCTGTACGATCACGACCCCCGATATCGGCGAGGACGAGTTCGTGATGAATATCTTGCTGCCGTTTATGATCCATTCCCCGTTCTTCAGCTCCGCCGTTGTCTGGGTCGCTCCGGCATCGCTTCCAGCGTTGGGTTCGGTGAGCCCGAACGAGGCCAGGATCTCGCCTCTGCACAGCCTGGGCAGCCACTCGCGCTTCTGCTCTTCGCTGCCGAAGTAGAATATCGGGCCTATTCCCAGGGAGTTCGCCGCCGCCACCGTGGCGGCAGCCGATCCATCAATCCGCGCAAGCTCCTCGACGGCGATGATATAGGAGATATAGCCGAACTCACTGCCTCCGAGCTCCTCCGATACGTACATTCCGAAAAGGCCCATTTCGGCCATCTTGCCCACGAGTTCCAGCGAGAATTCCTCCTTGGCGTCGAGTTGCTCCGCTACAGGACCGATCTCCTTCTCGGCGAAATCCCTGATGGAATCCCGCAGGATCTGCTGCTCTTCCGTGAGATCGAAGTTAAGCATGTATCTCCTTTCCTTACATAGGCTTGATCGCTTCAGGCCCGAGGGGGGATTATAAGTTGCCGTCTGCTGAGTGTCAAACGAAAACACCCTCTACTTCTTGTAGCGGCTTATGAATTCCTCCACCTCCGGGATCCCTCCCTGGTATATCAGGTACCCGTTGTGCGGTTCGCGCTCGGTGATCTCGCCGGCGACGGGTGTGAGCATGATACGTTTTACCTCTTCCCTGTCGTGGCTCTGTCCCAGCGCCCACCCGAGTTTGACATACGCCACTTCCGGCAGCATGTTAGAGGCGGGTATGACACCCAGGTCCATGATGTCGCGTCCCGTATCGTAAACGTACATCTGAACGTAGCCCCACAGGGTCTGGACGGTCATATAGATATGGATACCATTCTCGCATGCCCTCTTCAGAGAGGGATAGAGCGGTTTGTTGACATGTCCGAGTCCCGTTCCCGCTATTATTATCCCCTTGTAACCGTTGTCGGTTAGGGCATCGATGATGTCCGGCTTCATGTTGGGATAGTAGTAGACGATCGATACCCGGTCGTCGAAGGCCGTGTTTATCTTGACCTCTCTGTCGCTGCGCCGTCGTTTATAGTCGTCGCGCAGATGATCGAAGCGTTCACTGTTGACCGTGGCCAGAGGTATGTCGCTTATGGTTCTGAACGTGGACCGGTAGGATGAGTGCATTTTCCTGACGCGCGTGCCCCTGTGCAGCAGCCCGTACTGGTCGCTCGTCGGGCCGAACATGCAGACCATAACCTCGGCGATGTCTCCCTCGGCGGCCGTTCTCGTGGCGTTTATCAGATTGATCGCTGCGTCACTGGAAGGCCTGTCGCTGGAGCGCTGCGAACCTACCATAACGACAGGGATCGGCGGATCTTGAACCATGAAGGAGAGTATAGCCGCCGTATGATGCATCGTATCAGTGCCGTGTCCTATAACGATGCCATCAGTGCCCTTCTTGACTTCCTTCTCTATCGCCCTGGCCGTGCCTATCCACTGCTCGGGTCCCATATTCTCGCTGAACACGCCGTAGAGCTTCTCGGTCTCTAGGTTACATATATCGGCGAGTTCCGGCACGGACCCGTAGAGCTCGCCGGGTGAGAACGCCGGTATGACCGCCCCGGTCCTGTAATCCAGCCTCGATGCTATCGTACCTCCCGTCCCCAGCAGCTTTACGTGGGGTTTTTTCGGATCGAACGGGAATTTCTTCTCCGGTATCTTGTAGTGCGCTTCCTTGTGTCCTATCTGCTTGATCGAATCGATCGTATCGACCGCAACTCCAACGTTGTATCCGTTGCGCAGCTTGAGCACGATATGCTCGCTGTCCGCCGTTTCGGAACGGGGCAGGATAATACCGGTGAAGTTTCCCCTGGTCGACTTCACCTCTACATCGTACCAAACGCCGGTTTCAAACCTCTTCAGGCACTCGAGCGCGTTATCTCTGTAGCCCTTGTATAAATCCGACACCTATCCGTGCTCCCCCGCTCCGGTTTGATTGATTTCATCAGGATCCGTTTATTGTCTCCCCGGCCGGACCTCATAGTGTGCCGTCCGCAGGTCGATGGAGCGGCTCAACTTATAACAATATATGAGAATCGGCCTGTCATAGGAAGTGAAAATGAGTAAAGTATTCTATCGATTTTGACGATTATGGTGATATCGGCAATGAATTGAAGGCAATCCGAGGTCATTTGGCTAGTGGGGTCGAGTATGAAAAACCATACGGGTGATTATAATTTTTGCGGTCGACTCCTCGTATTCTCGATGATAATGGCGATGGCGCTTTTTGCCGCCTCGAATGTGAATTCATACGGCGGCAAGATGCTCAATGTCTCGATTTCAGGAAGGCCCGTCACGTATCTGCCCAGCGAGATAGAGGATGTCACTTCGGCCAAGATCGTGCATAACAATCTCTGCGAGAGCCTGGTGCGCTATGGAGAGAGAAGGATGGTGATCGAGCCCTGTCTGGCGGAGGAATGGCAGGTCGAGGAGGCGGGAAGGATATGGGTGTTCAGGCTCAAGAACAATGTCCGGTTTCATGACGGATCGCCGTTCTCCTCCGATGATGTCGTCAGGTGCTTCAGTGAGAATCAAAGGTTCACCGGGAAGGTTGAAAAGCTCGACAGCTACAGGGTCAGGTTCGTGCTGCAGGACAGGCGATCCGATTTCAACAAGACGATTTCACAGGCGACTTTTGCGATTTATAAGCTCCCGCCGGAGGGCGGCATTCTCGGGACAGGTCCATTCAAGCTCGATGTCTGGGATCCAGAGGACAGAGTCACCCTTCTTCCGTTCGAGGACTACTGGGGCCTGAAACCGGACCTGGACGGCATAGTGTTCCACTGCCTCATGGATCCGGAGACCGGTCTGGCACGGATGAAAAGAGGAGAGATCGACATAGTGGACATCGTTCCTCCATCCCTCGCCAGCGAGGTCGATGCCAACGATAACCTCGTTCTATCGATACAGGAAGGGGTGAGCGTCAGCTACATATTTATCAACAACTCCAAGCCTCCGCTGGACAGCGTCAGGTTCCGGTGTGCCATCAATACATTGATCAACAGGGAAACGATCATCAGGGACGTTTACTCCGGCCAGGCCATCGAGTGCAGGGGATTGCTCCCGCCCGTTATAGGCGGACAGCAGGAAGGCCCGCCCAGGTTTGTGTACCAGGCCGACGAAGCCCAGCGGGTGATAAAGGAGTATCTAGGCAATAACGGCCGGACATTCAAGATGCTGGGCCTGCCATGCCCCAGGCCTTACTGTCCGGATCCGAACAAGATGGCCAGATTGATAGCAGGTTACCTTGTGGGAGCCGGTCTCAAGATCGATTACACTGCCACGCACTCAATGGGCGAATACATCGAAAACCTCTCCACCGGCGACTACGATTTTATCGTATCCGGCTGGGCGCTCGACTCATGCAGCCCGAACGATTTCTATACGACCATCTTCGGATTGGGCGGTGTAGAGTCGACATTCGGAGGCGTCTGGAAGAGCGATGAATTCGAGTCCCTTATACTACAGGCTAGAGCGACGGTATCGGTCAAGACCAGGATGCAGCTCTACAGGCAGGCAGAGGAGGAGTTCTTCGGGGAATGTCCCTTTATCGTTCTGGCGCACCCGAACAGACTGTCGGCGCATAGGAAGGGTGTGACGGGTCTTAAGTTCGGGCCGACCGCCGAGCTGCGCCTCGGGATGGTGAGCAAGAATTAGATAGTTGTATCGTGGTTGTCTGGAAATGCTTGATATCCGCTCACAGTGCTGAGGAGAGTTCGCCTGCTATCAGATTTTCCAGAAGCTCCGAGACGTCCCTGCCCTCGACCTTTCCCCTGTAACGTTTCATGATCTTTCCCATGAGGTAGTGCTTGAGCTTCTCCGCCTCTATTGGTGGGCGCTCGATCCTGCGGACCATCGAGGTGATATCCCCTTTCAGGGCGGTTATACCAGAGAATCCCAGGTCTTCCGCGGCTTGTGATGCTTCATTCTTCAGATTCCCGCATGTCATCTCGATCAGGAGGGGTATGGTCTCCGCAGGGAGTTTCCGTTTTCCAGCCTCGTTGACCGTGGCCATGAACGTGTCATCATCTAGATTAGGGACCGTGCCCGCCCTTTTCATCCACCTGAGCTTGTTCAGCATGAATGAGGCCAGCTGCTGCGGCGTATAGGTTCCTCCGGCCGCGGCTTTGTCGAAGAGGTCCTTCTCGTCCGCAGTGCTCATAAGGTGCGCCGCGGTCGGTGAAAGCCCCATCTCCAGGTACCTTTCCTCCCGGTCCCAGGGGGTTTCGGGCAGCCGGGACCTGATCTGTTCCATGTGTTCCTCGGTGATCGCCAGGGGAGGCAGATCGGTATCGGGGTACATGCGGTCTGGCCCGGGGAGTATGCGTTCGAATCCGTTTGTCCCGTCCGGAAAGGCCTGCCGTGTCTCGTTCGGTACGCCGTCGGTTGCCTCCTTCGCCCTTATGGCTATCTCTTCGGATGCGGTTTCGACATCCCGGCCTTCGCCCCATACGATCACGACGGTGTCGTTGTCGCCGGTTCTCGTGTGCTTCTTTATCTTCGACCAGGTCGTGCTCGAAAGCGTTTCCCCTTCCATGTCCGAGTGCGCGATGTTGGGGCATATGTCCAGGCATGCTATGACACGAACCCTGTCGGATATCTCCTTTGCGAATGTTGTCTCCGGTTGAGTCCTGGTTTTTAGTATCCCCTTGAAGCCTCTAAGGACCACGGCCCGGATCTGCGGCTGCTTATCGAGCGCTCTTGCGAGGGGATCGTACTGTGTCTCCTTGATGATGCCCGTCACATCGTATTTATCGGACTTGAAGGTCGATTGTGTGATCTTCCTCCGCTCGAGCTCACTCTTGATGTCCAGCAGGGCGAGCTGCCTGAACGCCTCGTTGTGCACCAGCAGCGGGATGAGCGGTATGCGTGAGACCCCCTTGATCTCGACGCGCCGGCCTCCTTCGACGGAAACGTTCACGTCCTGTCTCGCCGCGCCTATGCCGCGTCTGACCTTTCCGGTGGCGCGGGTCAGCCATCGAATTATCTGTGCCACATCTCCGACCTCCTCCGGAGTCCGCATATCGGGATACGTTACGGTTTCGATGAGGGGGATTCCCAGCCTTCCCGTGCGGTAGGTCCTCATGTGTCCGACGTCGCTCACCTCACGGCATGCATCCTCCTCGAGGCCCAGTTGCTTGATTCCTATGCGTCTGTCCCTGTAGGGTATCCATCCGTCCACACCGAGAATGGTCGTCCTCTGGAACCCTGTCGGTATCGAGCCGTCCAGGTATTGCTTCCTCGCGATATGCACCTCGCTAACCAGGTTGCAGCTAAGCAGCATAGTGATCTCCAGGGCAATATCTAGGGCTTCCTCATTGAGCTCGAAGGGTGGGGTGTCATCCATCTCGTATGTGCAGACGGTGTCCTGATGGATCTGGTATATGATCTCTTTCTTCGTTTTGAACTCCATCAGCGCCGTGCCGTCGTACTCTCCGAGTTCGGACAGGGTAGGGCGCATGTGTCGCAGTATCTCGGCATGGAATTCTTCTGTGTAGGGCTCTACGGGGCAGCGGCAGAAGAGCTTCTTCGCTGTATCGAGCTGCTGGTGGATCTCGAGTCCGCTCCGAAATCCCATCGCCGCGTAATCATCGGGGGTCGTGTCCTCTATCCGCTTTCTCTCTATCAAACAGGGCTCTCCTTGAGCACGGCTCAGCAGTCCAGGTAGAGCTGGATCTCGAGCGGGTGCGGGTGATTCCGTACGGGCATGATCTCGGATTCCCGCTTCAAGTCTATCCAGTCGCGGATCAAGGACTCGTCGAAGACGCCGCCTTCGAGCAGATATTCATGATCCCTGTCAAGCTCGTCGAGGGCCTCCGAGAATGAGCATGGGAGCGGTTTTATCTTTTTCCTATCGGCGGGTTTCATGTCGAATATGTTTAGATCGTAAGGACCGAAACCAAGGGCCGCAGGATCCAGCTTTTTCCTTATGCCGTCGATACCCGCCATCAGTTGGGCGGCCATCGCGAGATATACATTACAGGTGGCGTCCGGTGGTCTGAATTCTATCCTCTTGCTATCCGGCTTCGTGGCGTACTTGGGGATCCGTATCGCCGCGGAGCGGTTGGCGAGAGAGAAAAAGCAATTCACCGGAGCCTCGAATCCGGGTATGAGCCTCTTGTAGGAGTTTGTGCTCGGATTCGTGAGGGCGAGCAGTGACGGCGCGTGTTTCAGCAGGCCGGCGATGTAGTGGTGGGCCAGCTTGCTTATGCCGCCGTACCCGCTGCGGCTGTGAAACAGCGGTTTTCCCTTCTTGAACAGCATCTGGTGAAAGTGCATCCCGGTGCCCGGCTCGTTGTACAGCGGCTTGGGCATGAAGGTCGCGACCTTGCCGTGTTCGTGCGCGGTCATCCTCGCGAAATGCTTCACCATCATTACTGCATCGCCCATCTTGGCCAGCGGACCGAACTCGATCTCTATCTCGACCTGGCCGTGCCCCCCGACCTCGTGATGATGATAAAAGCTTTTCACGCCGGCTTCCTCGAGCAGAGTGACCGTCCTGTCCCTGATGTCGGACAGCGTATCCTCCGGAGGTATCGCGTGGTATCCCCCGAAAGGCCTGAGTCCGTAATTGTCCTCGAATCCGCCCTCGGCCGGTGTAATTTCGTAGCCGAAGCGCGTGTTTGTGTCCGCTACCAGGACCTCGTCGAATATGTAGTATTCGAGCTCGGGGCCCCAAGTTGACAGATCTGCGTAACCCGTTTTCGCCAAATATGCTTCGGCTTTCATTGCGATCGATCTCGGATCCCTGGAGAACAGCTTCTTGGAATCCGCCTCCACTATCTTGCAGATGAACGATATGGTTTTTTCTTTCCTGAAGGGATCCACGAATCCCGTGTCGAGCTCCGGGAGAAGGGATAGATCACCTTCCTCTATCGTGGACAATCCCGGGAAGTTCGATCCATCGAATCCGACTCCCAGGGAGAAGAGCTCCCTGTTGCATCGCGAACGAGGTACTGTCAGGTGGTGCAGGCGGCCGAAGAGATCCGTGAACTTCAGATCGACATGCCTGACATCCAACCTGTCGAGTGTCGACTTGAGTTTTCCGATGCTCGTAAAGATGGGCGACCTCCAATCAATAGGTCTCGTTGACTGCATCAGTCCGATTTCCGTCTGATGCGAAAAAGTAATTAATAATATGCAAGATAAACGGCAGGTTCAAGAAATAATTACCAGTTGACAAAGACGGCTCCCGGTGATAATTCAAAGGTTGTTTCAACACTCGAGGAGGTCTGAATGAACGAGCAGAAGATCATGAATCGTTGGTTGGTCGTGATCGGGGCTATAGTGATACAGCTCTGCCTGGGTGCTATATACGCCTGGAGCGTTTTCACGAAGATGATCACTATCCCGGTCTCAGATGGAGGATTATACGGATTCAGCGCAAAGCAGGCAGCGTGGGTCTTCTCGGCGGGGCTTGCGACGTTCGCGGTCGTCATGGTTATCGCCGGGCGTCTTCAGGCCAGGCTGGGTCCAAAGCCGATAGCCATGGCTGGCGGCATAGTACTCGGCGCCGGATATATCCTTGGAGGATTCTTCGGTAGCAGCTTCGCGGCCCAACTGCTGTTTATAGGCATAGTCGGCGGTGCGGGGATCGGGCTCGCCTACGTTGTGCCGATCGCCGTTGGCGTTAAATGGTTCCCCGACAAGAAGGGCATGATCTCAGGTTTGGCCGTTGCGGGGTTCGGGTTCGGCGCGACTCTGTGGGTGAAGCTTGCGGGGAGCTGGTTCGGGGGGCTGCTGAACACGACGAATTTCTTCGGGCTTCCCGGCGTGCAGAGCGTATTCTTCGTCTACGGTTTGGTTTTTCTGGTCCTCGTGCTTCTCGGCAGCACCGTAATGGTGAATCCCCCCTCCGGGTATAAACCGGCGGGTTGGGAGCCGCCTGCGGCGAGCGCTGCGGGAGGGGCTACCGGCGCGGTGGACCTGACCAGCGGGCAGATGCTCAAAACGCCCCAGTTCTTTGCGATCTGGCTGATGTTCGTCGGCTCGGGCCTGGCGGGACTGATGGTTATCTACTGCATCCGCCTGTTCGGGATCGACGCGCTCCAGGACAGCGGAGCGGTCACGGACATAAAGGTGGCTGGAGCGATTGCCGGGACGGCGATGGCCTGGTATGCGATACTCAACGGGCTGGGACGCATAGTCTGGGGAGTGGTTTCCGACAGGATCGGGCGCAAGCTCGCTCTGTTTCTCATGTGCCTCTTCCAGGGTGTGATAATGCTTCTTTTCTTCAAGATGGGCGCCTCGACAGTGGGATTGATAATAGGCGCATGCATCATAGGGTTCAACTTCGGCGGCAATTTCGCGCTCTTCCCGGCCGCCACGGCTGATTTCTTCGGTAACAAGAACGTCGGCACCAACTATGGATGGGTTTTCCTCGCGTACGGGGTGGCAGGTATCGCGGGTCCGCAGATAGCCGGCTACTTCAAGGATATAGCCAGGGGCGGCGGCGTCAGCGCATGGAGCACGCCGTTCATAATCGCGGGCATCTCGTGCATCGTCGCCGCGGTCATTGCTCTCGTGCTGAGACCGCCGAAACACGCGTAGTGCATTTCGGACGCTTGCAGATATAATATCAAAGGGGGCCGTGCCGGCCCCCTCTGGTTTTTGGCAGTCAATCGAATACGCCTTGCCACACCCTGCTACATGGCTCCGCTTTAGTTTACAGCTCACCTGATCGGGCTTTTAAATTTAACGTTTGTATGGTATTCTATCTTGTGATCGTTTGAGTGTGGAACGGCCCGTTTATTAAGGAGGCGCAGATGGAGGATGCGGTCCGCAAGATCATCGAGGAGATGGGGGAGGATCCCGGAAGGGAAGGTCTCCTGAAAACGCCCCAGCGGGTGAAGGAATCCTTCATGTTTCTTACGAGTGGATACCGTGAGGATATAGAGGGAGTTCTCGAGGGATCGATCTTCGAAGAGGAATACGACGAGATGGTCATCGAGAAGGATATAAGCATCTACAGCCTCTGCGAGCACCACCTGCTTCCGTTCTTCGGCAAGTGTCATGTGGCATATATACCGAAGGGAAAGATCATCGGGTTGTCGAAGATTCCGAGGATCGTCCAGATCTTCTCCAGGCGGCTTCAGGTGCAGGAGCGGCTGACGAACCAGATAGCGAAGACGCTTATGGATCATCTGAAGCCCTACGGGGTCGCGGTCACCATCGAGGCCGTACACCTGTGCATGGCGATGAGAGGTGTCAGAAAACGGGATTCGCTGATCATCACGAGCTCTATGCTCGGAGCTTTCCGCACCGACAGCAAGACGAGGATGGAGTTTTTGAACCTGGTCCGCGGCAGCGACAGGCATAGATGGTAGCATCTATGCGGGTTACAAGGGACAGGTGCGGAACGCCTCCCCCTCGGTGACGTGATCCCCCTCGCAGTTGATTGATGATCGGAAGGTTGCGACCCGCGCTGACCGGGCGCCGGTATCGGATCTCACCCTACAACGAATATTATTTCCCACCTGGTTGCTATTATCAGCTTCTCCGGCGGTATATATTACACAGATAAGGCTTTTCCGGGGTATAAAGTGGGGAGGGTGCCCGGATACCGCTTTGATTAAGATATATCCGGATGATACTCTCCCACCAGCTTGCAATATTCTTGGTTATTTTTGGCGGCGTATCCCACGACAGTCCTTTTTTGATGTCAATAATGGGATTTGGTGCTCATCATTGCCAAAGGCCGCAGTATCGTGGGGGGGGCGGCTTTTTCCCTTGACTTTCGGTTTTTATTCGGGTACCCTTTGTTGTCGGTCGCCTTTGCGGGGCGGCGGGGAGCGGCCGCGGGCCGGGTTGGGATGGGGAGGCGATGTCCGGTGGCTGTGTGGTGTGGCGTCCGTAGGTTAGGCGTTGTGCCGGACGGCGGCCGTGTAATTGAGACGGCCGCGGGTCGGGCGTCGTGCCGTCGGGTGGCCGTGAGACGGAGGCTGAGATGCCGTACTTGACGAAACGGCAGGGAGAGGTGCTCGATTTCGTGAGATCGTTCCAGGCCGTCGAGGGCTATTCTCCCTCGATCGAGGAGATAGCGGCGCACTTCGGGCTGTCGGCGGTCAGCACGGTCCACGAGCATCTCGTGAACCTGGCCGGGAAGGGATTTCTGAGACGGGAGTGGAACAGGGCGCGTTCGATCGAGCCGCTTCCCTCTGTGGGCGCCGTGGAGGTGCCGCTTTCAGGAGCCGTGGCGGCCGGAGAGCCGATAGAGGCGGTGGAGGTGCCGGAAAGCGTTACCCTGCCCGCCGACCTCGCCGGGCGGGGGTATACCTTCGTTTTGAGGGTCAAGGGTGATTCGATGGTGGGTGATGGGATCTTCGACGGGGATCTCGTGGTCGTGGAGAGGCGGCGGCGTGTGGAGAACGGAGCGCTGGCGGTCGTGCTGCTACGGGGTGAGGAGGCCACGGTCAAGCGTTTCTACCAGGAGGGAGACAGGGTGAGGCTCAGACCGTCGAACCCGGCCATGGAGGATATCACCGTTTCCGCCGCCGAGGCGCAGGTCCAGGGGGAAGTCGTGGGGCTCGTCAGGCACTACCGCCGCTAGGTGGTGCTCATGTGTCCCGGCCGCTCGTGCCCGCCCGTGAGGCGGGTGCCGCCGGGCGGGCGTGTGTGCGAAGGCGGCCCCGTTCCCATTCATGCTTAGTACCGGTTGGTGACAGGTGTCCATAGTGTACCGGAGTGTCGATTTCGTCCTCTCCACGAACGCGGAGGGAGAGGTGCGTGAGGGTGACCGTCTCCTGTTGGATACCGGGAGGCCGCCCAGGGAGGGTGAGCTCGCCCTGGTCAGGCGGGATGGGGTGGAGAGCCTGTGCCGCTGGGGCGCGGGGTGCGGAGGTGATGTGCAGGCGGTGGTTATAGGTATAAAACGTAAGCTGTAGCTGCGCGGGGGCTCGGGTGACGTGAGGCCCGTCGCCGGCTGCGGGAGCGTAGAGGATGGAACGCGAGATCCTTCATGTGAACACGGACGACTTCTACGCGTCCGTTCTCAGGCTGCGTGACCCCGCGCTGCGGAGCAAGGCCGTTGTGGTGGCCGGCCCGTCGCCGCGCGGTGTGGTCATATCGTCCTCGTACGAGGCCCGGCGTGACGGCGTGGAGCGCGGGATGACCGTGTCGGCGGCGAGGCGCATCTGCTCCGGCGGCGCGTTTCTGGCTCCGGACTGGCGGCTCTTCCGCAGGGCCTCGCGCGCCCTGTTCGCCGTGCTGGGCCGCTTCAGCCCCGTTGTGGAGCATGCCTCTCTGGACGAGGGATACGTCGACTATACCGGCTGCGGGCGTCTATTCGGTCACGTGCTGGATGCCGGAAGCCGCATCAAGGGCGAGATCCTCCGCGAGACGGGGCTTCGGGTCTCCCTGGGGGTGGCATCGAACAAGCTCGTGAGCCACGTGGCGTCGCGCACGGCCAAGTGCTCGCACGTTGTCGATGTGTATCCCGGCTGCGAGAGGGATTTCCTCGCCCCGCTGCCGATCCGGCGTTTCCCTGCGGTTGGCGTGAAGAGGGCCTGCGTTCTCGGGGAGCTGGGGATAAGGGTCGTCGGGGATATCCTTCTGTTCCCGGAGGAGCTCTTCTCATTCTGCTTCGGCCCGTGGGGGCTGCGGCTCTACAGGGGTGCGATGGGTGAGGATCATGCCTCGGTGCGGCCGCAGCCGGACCGGACGAGGCGGTTCAGCGTAGAGGTGCTGCTGCAGCCGGACAGCGTTCGGCGGCGCCTGCTCGATTCCTTCCTCTACCGCCTCTCGGAACGCCTCGGTGAAAGGCTGCGCTCGGAGCGCTACAGGGCGGGGGCGCTCATCCTGGAGCTCCGCTACGCGGACGGCGTGGCCGTGAGCGGACGCGAGGGGCTTTCCCGGCCTTCCTCCGACGATTCGGTCCTCTTCGAGGCGGCCGAGAAGGCATTCGCCCGTCTGTTCAGGCGCCGCGTCAGGGTCCGGTTCCTGCTCCTCTCGGCGGCGGCGGTCGAGCATGAGCCCGTTCAGCTGGAGCTTTTCACGCATGAACGAAGCGCGCACGGCGAGAGGATGCTCAGGCTGCACGGGGCGCTCGACCATCTCCGGTCCAGGCTGCCCGAGGGGGTTGCACCGGTCTTCGGTAGGGGGCTGCCGGCGCTTCGGGCGGGGGGAAGTTTCTCCGGAACGGGCGCAAGTTCCCCCTTAAACGGCGGGTCCCAGGATCCTGCGTCCTGAGCGACGAACGTCCTACGTACAACGGGACCTCCTCATTTCGATCAGAGGGAGAATTATCCCGTGGGCTTCATTCACCTGATTTCGATCAGAGGGAGAATGGTCCCGTGAGCTTCGTTCACCTGATTTCGATCAAAGGGGGAATGACCCTATGAGCTTCGTTCACCTGCGTGTGCATTCCAACTTCTCGTTCCTCGCCGGCACGATGTCCGTAGAGGACATGGTGAGGGCGGCGGCCGCCGCCGGCATGCCCTCGATCGCCCTTACGGATACGGACGGGCTGTATGCGGTTGTCCCCTTTCAGAGGGCCTGCGCGGAAGCGGGTGTACGTCCCGTGTACGGGGCCGTGTTGACCGGTCCCTGGGACGGGGATGAATCATCCTGCGGGGCCGCGGGGGGGCTGTCGCGCGGCCGCGCGCGGGTGACGCTCCTCGCCCGCAACGGCGAAGGTTACGGTGAGCTCTGCCGCCTCGTAACGGCACGCCACCTCGATGAGGGCTTTTGCCTCGCGCATTCGCTCGACGGCATCAGCGACGATCTGTACGTGCTGGCCGACGACGGGCGTATCCTGCGCAGGCTACGGGGCAGGGAGAACCTGCTGGTTGCGCTACCCGTCGCGCCGGGCCGGGGGCGGGACGGCCTGCGGTGGAGGCTCCGCAGGCTGGCCTCGGAGCTCGGCCTGCGCACGGCCGCCGCCGGCGAGGTGTTCTTTGCCGACCGGAGTGATTATCCGGTTCACCGGCTTCTCACTGCGATCCGCACGCGCTCGACGATCGGCACGCTGCGGGGGGGGGAAGCCGCGCCGCCCGAAGCCTTCTTCCGAGGGGCCCGGGCGGTCGGGAAGGTTTTCGATGATGACCCCGGATCGGTGCGGAGGGCGGGGGAGATCGCCGGGGACTGCCGTGTGGAGCTCGATCTGGCCTCGCGCAAGCTCCCGGCGTTCCGTACGCCCCCCGGGGAAGGTTCGCCGTCATTGCTCCGCAGGCTGGCCCTCGAGGGTCTTCGCGGCCGGGCGGGCGAGCCGGACGGGCCGGGTGGCGGCCGCATGTGGCGCGCCTCGCTGGATAAGCTCGAGGGGGAGCTGCGGGTGATCGAGAGCAAGGGGCTATCCGATTACTTCCTGATCTGCTGGGACATCGTGCGCTTCGCCCGCGAACGCGGCATGCGTTCTGTGGGAAGGGGCTCTGCGGGGAACAGCCTCGTCTCCTATGCCCTGGGCATTACGCATGTCAATCCGCTTAGGCACAACCTCTTCTTCGAGCGCTTTCTCAATCCCGGCAGGGAGCGGCTGCCGGATTTCGATATAGATTTCGCAACGGACGACCGGGAGGAGGTTCTGCGCTATATCTTCCGCCGGTACGGCCGGGACAGGGCCGCCATGATCGGCACCTACAGCACCATGCGGGCGAGGGCCGCACTGCGGGAGACGGCGAAGGCCCTGGGTATCCCCGAGGGCGAGGTCGCCCCCTTTATCAAGCGCGTTCCGCACTTCGCCTCGACGCAGCGTCTCAGAGAGGCCTGCGCCGCCTCGCCCGCCGCCGAATCGATCCCGTTCGACAGGGAGCCGCTGCGCACCGTGCTCTCCCTTGCGGAACGGATCGGTGGGTTCCCGCGGCACATGGCCACCCACCCCTGCGGGCTGGTGATCTCTCCCGTGCCGATAACAGATCTAGTGCCGCTCCAGCGTGGGGACAAGGGCTACAGGATCACCCAGTGGTCCATGCACGAGATCGAGAAGGCGGGGTTGGTGAAGATCGACATAATAGGGCAGAAGGGACTTGCGGTCATACAGGAGGCCGCCGGCATGGCGGGGGAGAACCTGGCGCGTCCCATAGATGCCGCACGGATAGACTACCTGGGCGACGCGGAGACGAAGCGGCTGCTGCGCGAGGGCAGGACCGAGGGATGCTTCTATATCGAATCGCCGGTCATGATACAGCTGATGCGCCAGGCGCGCTGCGATGATTTCGAGGTGCTGACCGCCCTCTCGTCGATAATCCGGCCCGGCGTGTCGAGTTACGGCGGCAAGCGCAGCTACCTGCGGCGTCACCTGGGCCTGGAGCCGGTCTCATCGATGCACCCGTCCGTGGACGAGGTGCTGTGCGACACGTACGGATGCCTCATATACCAGGAGCAGGTCATACGGATCGCGGTCGCCGTAGCCGGCATGAGCTACGCCGAGGCGGATGGCCTCAGGCGCTGCATGTCGTTCAAGAACGACGACGATGAGACGATGTCCTGCTACGGCGAATCCTTCGTCGGCCGTGCGCGCGGACGCGGCATCCCGGAGGGGACGGCGAGGGAGGTGTTCCGGCAGATGGCCTCCTTCGCGGGCTACGCCTTCTGCAAGGCGCACTCGGCCTCTTTCGCCCTCGAGTCCTTCGAGAGCGCCTACTGGAAGGCGCATTTCCCGGCCGAATTCATGGCGGCCGTGCTGTCGAACGGTGGTGGATACTACTCGCAGGAGGAGTACCTCGAGGAGGCCAGGAGGATGGGGCTCGAGATCCTCCCCCCGTGCATCAATTGCAGCCGGATACGCAATCACGGTCGGGGCCTCAGGCTGCGCATAGGGCTCATGCAGGTCAAGGGGTTAACCTCGGAAACGGCCGGGGGCATAGTGGAGTCCCGGCCCTTCCGGTCGCTCGGGGAGTTCCTGGAGAAGGTCCCGGCGCGGAGCGACGAGGTCGAGGCGCTCATACGAAGCGGGGCCATGGCATCCTTGGGCCGTACCCGCCCGGAGCTTCTCTGGGAGCACCGTGTCCTGAGCGGGGGGGACGGGGCGGCCGGACGTGGAGCTCTCGAAGACGGGGCGGCCGGACGGGGGCGCTCCGGGGGTGGGACGGACACGCCGCCGGGGGGAGGGGAGCACGGCTCCGAAGTTGCCGGAGCGGCCGGCCGGGGCCGCGCCGTCAGCCTCGTGGAGCGTATCCCGCCTATCGACGATTACACCCTTTCGCGGCGGGTGGAGCTGGAGCGCGAAACGCTGGATATCGCGGTGAGCGCCCATCCACTCGCAATGTTCGAGCGGGAGCTCTCGGCCCTGCGCCGCACCGGGCGCATCATCCGCTCGGTGGATATCGGCCGGCATGTGGGGCATGAGGTGCAGCTCGTCGGCTGGAGGGTGACGGTGAAGCCCACGCGGAGCGCGGACAGGGGCGAGTCGATGGCATTCGTCACCTTCTCGGACAGTTACGGCCGCTTCGAAGCGGTCCTTTTCCCCGATGCTTACAGGCGCGCGGCTGGAGAGCTCGTGCGGGGGCGAGGCCCGTTCCTCATCAGCGGCCGCGTCGAGAGCGAGCTGGGGGTGGAGAGCCTGGTCGGGCAGGATGTGCGTTTTATCGTAGAATGCACTTGATTTTGAATGTTTCCATCTGCTACTTATATATATTGATATTTTTGGAATATCTTAAATCGGGGGATAATGGACCGGGACCGGCCGGCAGGGCTGTACGATGGGAGGCGTGGACATTATCCCATTATTTAATAATTAGTTATAAGGATTGCAGTGGTCAGAAATGAATAAGATTCTCGAGAAAAGCTTCATCACTTCGGACGTCTTTACAATGAAGGTCGAATCACCGTATATTGCGCGCAAGCGAAAGGCGGGTCAGTTCATAATCTTGAGAACCTGCGATAAGGGAGAGCGAATACCACTCACGATCGCCGATGCCAACGGGAAGGAAGGCTGGATCGAGCTGATCGTTCAGGTCGTTGGTAAGACGACGAAGGAGCTTTCCATGATGGAGCCGGGAGATTCTCTATGCGACCTGGTGGGGCCGCTGGGGCGTCCGACGCATATCAAGGATTACGGTACTGTGCTGATCGTTGGCGGGGGGATCGGGATCGCGCCTTCCCATCCTATAGCCCAGGCGATGAAAGCGGCGGGCAACAGGGTTGTTTCCATCCTGGGCGGCCGGACAAAGGAGCTCGTCATCATGGAGGATAAGATGCGAGCGGCCAGTGACCGGGTCCTGATAACGACGGACGACGGATCCTACGGGATGAAGGGGATGGTGACCGACGGGATCCAGAAGCTGATTGATGACGGGGTGAACATAGACCTGGTGGTTGCGATAGGCCCGCCTGTCATGATGAAGTTCGTGAGCCTGCTCACAAAGAAGTACGAGATACCGACGCTCGTAAGCCTCAACACGATAATGGTGGACGGTACGGGTATGTGCGGGGCATGCAGGGTGAGCGTGGGAGGCGAGACGAAGTTTGTGTGTGTGGACGGCCCGGAGTTCGACGGGCACAGCGTCGATTTCGATGAGATGATGAAGCGCCAGAGGATGTACGAGGAGCAGGAGAAAGAATCAGTGGACAGGATGGGTTCCTGATTTACCAAAGGAGGATAGGGTCTTCGAGGCCTTGAATGATATGGATGAAAAGAATCTCACGCCGAAGGAGAGGTTGAAGATACCTCCCCAGGAGATGCCGGAGCAGGATGCCGCCGAGCGCATCCACAACGTCGACGAGGTTCCGTACGGATTCACCGCCGAGATGGCCAAGGCCGAGGCCATGAGGTGCCTGCAGTGCAAGAAGGCGCCGTGCGTGGCGGGATGCCCGGTCGAGATCGATATTCCGGCGTTCATATCGTTGATCCTGGAGGGCAAGTTCAGGGAATCCATCAACAAGATCAAGGAGACGAACATTCTTCCCGCCGTTTGCGGCAGGGTATGCCCGCAGGAGGAGCAGTGCCAGAAGACCTGCATAGTGGGCAAGAGCTTGAAGGACACGCAGAAGGCGGTTCAGATAGGTAAGCTCGAGCGCTTTGCCGCCGATTGGGAGATGGAGCGGGGAGAGGCTGAGGTTCCGAAGATCAATCCTCCGACGGGCAAGCGGGTTGCGATCGTAGGCTCGGGCCCGGCGGGACTCACGGTCGCGGCGGATGTGAGGAGGGAAGGACACGAAGTCACAATTTTCGAGGCGCTTCACAAACCGGGTGGTGTGCTGATCTACGGCATACCCGAGTTCCGCTTGCCGAAGAGGATCGTGGTACGGGAGGTGGAGAACCTGGAGAAGATGGGTGTCGAGCTCAAGAGAAACATGGTGATCGGAAAGGTGTTCACCGTGGACGAGCTTTTCGAGGAAGGGTACGATACCGTCTTCGTCGGTACCGGGGCGGGGCTCCCGATGTTCATGCGCATCCCGGGCGAGAACCTGAACGGCGTGTACTCGGCCAACGAGTACCTCACCAGGGCGAACCTGATGCAGGCGTACTCATTCCCCGAAACGGACACGCCGATCGCGCGTTCGAAGAACGTGGCCGTTTTCGGAGGGGGGAACGTCGCCATGGATTCTGCCAGGACGGCGCTGCGCCTCGGCGCGGAAAACGTCTACCTGGTATACAGGAGGTCGCGCACCGAGATGCCGGCCAGGATAGAGGAGGTGCACCACGCCGAGGAGGAGGGCGTGCAGTTCCGCCTGCTTCAGAATCCCATAAGGCTTATAGGAGACGACGACGGCTGGATCAAGCAGGTCGAGTGCATAAAGATGGAGCTGGGAGAGCCCGACCAGTCAGGCCGCCGCCGGCCCGTCCCCATAGAGGGGAGTGAGTTCAAGCTCGATGTGGACGCGTGCATTGTTGCGATCGGCAACTCCTCCAATCCGCTGGTTCCCGATACAACGCCGGATATCGATACAAACAAATGGGGGAATATAATCGCCGACGAGGAGACGCTCAAAACCAGCAAGAAAGGCGTATTCGCCGGAGGCGACATCGTGCTGGGAGCGGCCACCGTCATCCTTGCGATGGGGCAGGGTAGAAAGGCGGCCGTCGCTATAAACGAGTATCTCAGGACCGGCGAGTGGTAGGTTGCCCCCAATCCTTTCCCACGCAAAGGCAATGTCAGCATGTCAGGTGAAGGGCGGCGAATACTATCCGGTCCTCCTCTTCGACCAGCCTGTTGTAGATCTCGACCGCTTCGGTCGTTGGACGTGTGATGAGCTCTATTCCCTTCTCACGGCAGAGGCTCAGGGCGTCCTCGGCGATCTTCACCGCCCCGTGGTACCCCGTGCCTACGACTATCACCTCCGGTGAGGACTCGACCATCGAGCGGATGTCCGCTGCCTGCAAGAGATGTCCCTTTTCCCTCCACCACCGTGTGATGTCGGTGCCTCGAATGATCACATCACCGTCGTGATCGGATCCTCCGATGCGGATCGATCCGAATTCGTATTCATCGATGGTCAATGGTTTTTCTATCGGGATCATTGCTCGGTCACACTCTTGACGCCTTCCTGCCCCGACAGCCTTTCGATGAGGGAGTGGTGCTTCTTTGACGAGACCGTATATTCGAAGGTGGCCGTCCAGCTTTCGCCCGAGCGGTCCACATCGAGTGCCTCGCTTACTATCTTCATATCCGTGAAGGTCTCGAGCACGGCTCCAACCGTGCCCTGTTTGCTTTCGAGGATCAGATGGATGATGTGGGTAGACCTGAACCTCTTCAGGGCGGTCTCAACGTACCGGATCAGTATTAGAATCATAGAGATGAAAACGGCGCATATCAGGGCAAGCCGGATGCGGCCCGCGCCTACGGCAAGCCCCAGTGCGGACAGGACCCAGATCGTCGCCGCCGATGTCAGTCCGGTGACGTGAAACCTGGATCGGATTATCGTGCCTGCACCCAGAAATCCGACACCGGTGACCACCTGTGCAGCGATCCTGCCGGGATCGGCGATGCCCGAGGCGGTCTTTGAAATCTCGATAGAGATTATCATGATCAGACACGAGCCGAAACACATCAGCATGTTTGTCCTCAACCCGGCGGGTTTTCCCTGGAGTTCGCGCTCGAGCCCTATCAGCCCGCCGATCAGCAGTGCGATCAGAAGTCGTATGATATATTCAGGTACGAGGTCCGCCATACTATTGTATCCTCCCGCTTCATAGGGGATTACAGAATCCATTGCCCGGCCGCTGCCGTGAGCCTCTCACCATTTGTGAACCCTGTCCCGGTCCGTTCCGACAGGTCGAGTTTATTTTGAAGACCGAACGTATTGCAAGGGAAAATGAATCCGCTCCCCGTCCGGCCGGTTTCGTTTTCACTGGTAAAGGGTGCATAACGCCGTTATCTTTAAATCGTTTTGTGACCGTAAGAAGGAACGCCGACCGATGAAATGGAAAGAACTGGTCTCTCGAGTAGAACTCGCCGCGACATCATCCCGCCTCAGGCTCGTCGTTACAGGCAGGGTGCAGGGTGTAGGATTCAGGCCTACCGTCTACAGGTATGCCTCGGGGGCGGGGCTTTCGGGATTTGTCAGAAATACGCGCAGGGGGGTGGTTATCGAGGTCGAGGGCTCGCCGGAAGCTATAAACGAATTCGGAAGGGCCCTCACCGAGGAGGCACCGCCGCTCGCGCGTATCGACGGAGTGGATCTGGATGTCGTGGAGCCGACGGGTGAAAGCGGGTTCGTCATAGAGCCGAGCGAGGGGCAGGGGGGCTCGGAGGCTCTCTTCCCCGTCGATACGTCGGTTTGCGAGGATTGCCTTGCGGAGATGCGTGATCCGGGTAACAGGCGCTACCGGTATCCTTTTATAAACTGCACCAACTGCGGTCCCAGATTTACGATAATAGAGGGGCTTCCCTACGACAGGCCGATGACCACGATGAAAGAATTCGAGATGGATACCTACTGCAGGTCGCAGTACGAGGACCCAGCGGACAGGCGCTTTCATGCCGAGCCGATTTCATGCCCGGGATGCGGGCCGGTCCTGAAGCTCGTAGATGCCGTGGGGCACGAGATAGAGGGTGACCCGATAGACGGGGCAAAGCGGCTGCTTGCGGCGGGTAAGGTAGTTGCAGTAAAGGGCTTGGGTGGTTACCATCTGGCATGCATGGCCGAGGACCGGACGGCGGTGGAGCTGTTGAGAAGGCGAAAGGGAAGGCCCGCAAAGCCCTTTGCGCTCATGTTCCGGGATATCGATGCTATAGAGAGGTTCTGCAAGGTAGACGGGAAGGAGAGGCGGCTTCTGACGTCACCGGAGGCGCCGATAGTGCTTTTGAGGTCGTTGGGCGATGGTCTTCCCGATGCGGTAGCCCCGGGGAACGGTTACATCGGCGCCTTCCTTCCATATACGCCCGTTCACCACCTGATCATGGAATCGTTCGACGTGCTGGTGATGACCTCTGCGAATTTCACTGATGAGCCGCTGATCTCGACAGAGGAGGAGCTTGTGGGGATTCTCGGCGGCATAGCGGATGCCGCTCTGGTTAATGACAGGAAGATCGCTCACAAGTGCGACGATTCGATTTTCTTCGTCCCGTCCGGGACGGTAGTGCCTGTCCGGAGGGCGAGGGGATTCGTTCCCGAGCCGGTTCCGCTTCCACGCCCGCCCGGGGGGGTCGTGCTTGCATCGGGGGGGCAGGTAAAGGGCACATTTGCGATCTCTAGAGGCGGGAAGGCCTTCATATCGCCGCACCTGGGAGATCTGGGCGACTTGAGGGGACAGGTCAACTACAGAAGGGAGCTCGAGGATTTCGAGCGTATCCTGGAGGTTAGTCCCGAGCTCGTTGTCTGCGACATGCATCCCGATTATTTCACTACCCGCCTTGCAGAGGAGATATCGTGCGGAGGGGCGGTGAGGGTGCAGCACCACCACGCCCATGCCGTGAGCGTCATGGTGGAGCACGGGCTCGAAGGACCCGTTATCGCGGTTGCGTTCGACGGTACCGGCTACGGTGTTGACGGACGTTTGTGGGGCGGGGAGTTCCTTCTGGCCCGCTACGAGGGATTCGAGAGGATCGCGCATTTCAAGTATCTTCCACTTCCCGGTGGTGAGGTGGCGATCCGCGAACCATGGCGGATGGCCCTGGTGCACTCATGGAACCTTCTCGGTGATGGCGTGCTCGGGGGCGGATCGCTCGGTTCGGGCGCTTTCGAGGGGCTTCCCGCCGGTGATGTCCTGGAGCTCATGAGGCGCGGAATCAATTCTCCAATGACCTCGAGCGTAGGGCGGCTGTTCGACGCGGTGGCATGCCTGCTGGGCTGCGGGAATACGGTAAGCTACGAAGCCGAGTCAGCCGTGGCCCTGGAATCGCTGGCCCTCGGTGCCGGCGAACCCGAACATTTCTACAGATTCGACTTTATTGAGGGGGATACCGTTGAGATAGAGCCGGCGCCCGTGATCGAGGCGGTACTGAAGGACCTCGAATGCGGCCGGGACAGGCGCCTGATAGCGGCGGCCTTCCATCACGGGGTAGCGCATCTTATCGTCGATCTGGCGGTAAAGCTGGCATCACGGCACGGTTGCGGAGAGATCGTGCTGTCGGGGGGCGTGTTCCAGAACAGATTGCTGTGCGAGAAGGTATTCGAGCTGGCGGACAAGGTTGCACCGCGTTTCTGCCAGCATGAGATCGTGCCCCCCAACGACGGGGGAATTTCGCTGGGACAGCTCCAGGCGGGCGCGGCGATGGCCGAAAGCGGAATCGTATGACACGGTTTTCCCGCAGGTGCCGCGTGTCACCGCCGCTCGGAGCGTGTTTGACGGAATCATCGGCGGTCGGCTGACGTCACCGTCCGGTTATTGAAGGGGGAATGAAAGAATGGCCCATGAGAAGAGTGAAAGCGAGGTTATCCTCCTGGCTCACGGGGGTGGTGGTATCCTCATGGGGGAGCTCATTTCCAGAATCGTCGGGAAGGTGAACGGCCGAAAGGATGCTCCCCTTCAGGACAGTGCGGTGCTCGAGGCCATAAAGGGAAGGATCGCCTTCACCACGGATTCATTCGTCGTATCTCCGCTCTTTTTCCCCGGGGGAGATATAGGGCGTCTCGCCGTTTGCGGCACCGTGAACGATCTTGCCGTCTCGGGAGCCAAACCCCTGTTCATATCCCTGTCGATGATAATCGAGGAGGGTTTGCGCATCGAGCTCTTGGATAGGATCGTGGAATCGATATCGGAAGCGGCAGGGGAAGCGGGCGTCAGGGTGGTTACCGGGGATACCAAGGTGGTCGAGAGGGGCAAGGCGGACGGGCTGTTCATAAACACGTCCGGTATAGGAGTCGTGCCGGATGGTGTGGATGTTTCCTCTTCAGGCGCGCGCCCGGGCGACGCGGTGATAGTGAACGGATCGATCGGCGATCACGGGCTGGCCATTCTGAGCCGCAGGGAGGGGATCGATTTCGGGTGCGATCTGGAGAGTGATACCGCTCCTCTATCCAACCTTATCGTCCCCCTGCTCGAGGGAACCCGGGGCGTCAGGGCGATGCGTGACGCCACGAGAGGCGGGCTGGCCGCTGTGCTGAACGAGATCGCCGGGGATTCATCCGTATGCATCCGCATAGAGGAGCAGCTGCTTCCGATCAAGGACGCGGTCTCCAAGGGTTGCGAACTGATGGGTTACGACCCTCTGCATATAGCGAACGAGGGAAAGTTCGTGGCTGTCGTATCGGATGAATGCACAGGTGAAGCGCTGGAGATAATGAGAAGCCACACGCTCGGCCGGGATGCCGTGAAGATAGGAAGAATCGAGAGGAGCCCGTCCGGTTGCGTTGTCATGAAAACGGCTCTTGGCGGGCATAGGGTCGTCGACGTTCCGTACGGGGATCTTCTCCCCAGGATATGCTGATCATGTTTCGACAGGTAGTAATGCCATGCATGGACACGAGCTGAGCAGCTCGTGGAAGAGCTGGGTCCTGTTTTCAACGCCGAACTTCCGGTAGATCTTCCACAGGTGGTTTTTGACCGTCTTTTCGCTGATATCGAGCTCGTTGGATATTATCCTATTGCTTTCTCCGCTCAGCATATGGAACAGGATCTCCCTTTCCCTTCTGGATAGTTGTGCCGATGCGATCCTTCCTGCACCGTGGTAAGAGGACGGATGCTCCCGGTTCCCACCTTGCCGTTCTCCTCCATCGAGGAGATCCTTGACGATGGCGTCGATCCTCTCGACATCACTCTGCTTATCGATGAAGTAAACGCATCCGGCGTTGAGAGCGTTCAGTATCGTTCCACGCTCTGCAGCGATATCGATCATGATACAGGGTGGCTTTACCCGCGACCGCCCGGCCTCGATCAGCAATTCGAGCGCACGCGAGGTGTCTCCCTCGCAGGATATGATGACGGCATCGAAGCTTTCACTCTGCATCAGAGATAGGGCCTCGCCTGGTGATAGTGCGGAAACGAGCAGATAGCCCGGTAGATCCAGCTTGCCCTTTATCAGCTCCAAGAGTTGGCTGTTCCCGCTGAATGCAAGAATCCTGTATCCCCGCATAGGGTACTCCCCTTCCACTTTTTTATATGATCGGTGATTTCAGGTACGCACTTTAGGAAAAGGTGACGGATCAGCCCTTGGTATTGCACAGATGACGGGCATCTAGTATCTTGATTGAATGATAGATTATCATATACATCCGGACTTCTGCGGTCACGCAACCGGTTCCGCGGAGGAATTCGTGCTGGAGGCGCTCCGTAAGGGATTCACCGAGATCGGATTCAGCGCCCACCTCCCTAAGGTGAAAGACCCCGATCCGTATCACGCAATGCTCGAGAGCGACCTTCCCGCTTATGTGGATCTGGTGCTGTCTCTGCGCAGCAAGTACGAGGGCAGGATCACCATCAAGCTGGGGACGGAGGCGGACTACTTCGAGGGGTACGAGGAAGAAACGCGCAGGTTGATAGAAAAGCACCCGTTCGACTATGTATTCGGTTCGGTCCATTTCATAGGAGACTGGCATTTCACGAGCCGTGCGGGTCTGGACCGCTACAAGACGGAGGATCCGGATACGGCCTACCGGGAGTACTTCTCCATTGTCGAGAAGATGATCGGAAGCGGTCTCTTCGATATCGTTGCGCATCCCGATGCGATATACAGGGACGGATTCAAGCCCGGGTATTCCCTGCGGCGGGAGTACAGACGGGTCGCGGCGATGATCGGAGAAATGGATATGGCCGTCGAGGTGAATACGGGCGGTATAAGAAGAGGAGCGGGATCGGTTTATCCCACGAGGCAGTTCCTTGAGACCTGCATCGAGCACGGTCTGCCGTTGATCCTCGGTTCCGATGCCCATGCCCCGGTCGATGTCGGTAGGGATTTCGATAAGGCGTTGAAGCTGCTGAAAGGGTTGGGGGTGAGTGAGATATCGACATATCAGCGGAGAAAGAGGAAGAGCCGTCCCCTGCCGGATCACATTGTTCCTGATGAATCTTGACAGTAAAAGTGGTAAAGGGTATTTTGCAATCAATATTATGCGATTTGAGCCTTGGATGACGGCCGGTGAATCTTGAAAGGAGGAGAAGGGAGCCCCAATCCCTTTACCGATTGTGAAGGATAGAAAGGTCATTAAAGAAGGTTTGACCTTCGACGATGTTCTCCTTGTTCCCGCAAAATCGCGCGTTCACCCGAGAAGGGTAAATGTCAAGACCAGATTGACCCGCAGGATTCAGATCAATATCCCCATCGTATCAGCCGCTATGGATACGGTGACCGAAGCCGAGCTCGCGATTGCACTGGCGCGGGAGGGCGGGATAGGCATTATCCACAAGAATATGGCTATCACCGAACAGGCGGAGGAGGTCGATAGGGTTAAACGAAGCGAGAGCGGTATGATAACGAATCCGATAACCCTGTCGTCGGATCAGCTGGTCAGCGAGGCGAAGGCCGTGATGAAACAGTACCGGATCTCGGGCCTGCCGGTCACGAAAGGCGGAAAGCTTGTCGGGATACTCACAAACCGCGACCTGCGATTTATTGAACGCGACGATATAAAGGTCAGCGATGTGATGACGTCCGATAATCTAATAACGGCCTCTGAGGGAATAAAGCTGGAGAAGGCCACCAGGATACTGCACGAAAACAGGATAGAGAAGCTTCCTGTGGTCGACAAGAATAACAAGCTGATAGGCCTGATCACAGTTAAGGACATCCAGAAAAAGCTCGACTTTCCCAACGCCAGTAAGGATTCGAAGGGGCGCCTGAGGGTTGGGGCGGCGGTCGGGGTGGGCCGGGACAGCATGAGCAGGGTGGCGACCCTTGTCGATGCCGGGACCGACGTTATCGTTATAGATACGGCCCATGCACACTCCGTAACGGTGCTGGAGGTGATCGAGAAGATCCGGAAGAAGTACAAGAAACTCGATATAATGGCTGGCAACATCGCCACGGCGGCGGCCGCCAGGGATCTTGTGCGACTGGGCGTTGACGCGATAAAGGTGGGGATCGGCCCGAGCGCGATATGCACGACGCGTGTAATTGCGGGTATAGGGGTTCCCCAGGTTACGGCTATAATGGATTGTGCCGAGGTAGCCTCAAAGGCGGGCGTGCCTCTGATCGCCGATGGGGGGATAAAGTACTCCGGGGATATCACGAAAGCCCTCGCCGCGGGCGCCGATGCGGTTATGATAGGGAGCCTGTTTGCGGGGACGGAGGAAAGTCCGGGTGAAATGATCTACTACGAAGGCAAGAGTTACAAGATTTACCGTGGAATGGGTTCTATCGGGGCTATGAAGAGGGGAAGCGGGGACAGGTACTTTCAGGAGGGTGTACAGGAGGAGAGCAAGTTCGTGGCCGAGGGTATCGAGGGTAGGGTCTCCTACAAGGGTAACCTTTCGAGCAACGTATTCCAGCTCGTGGGAGGTTTAAAAGCCGGTATGGGGTACTGCGGTGTCGGTACGGTCGAGGAGCTTAAGAGGAAAGGTCGATTCGTTCGAATCACGCAGGCCGGGTTGAGGGAGAGCCACCCGCACGATGTAATCATCACCAAGGAGCCCCCGAACTACATGGCCGGTTGATCCGTTCTCGCGCGTACCGGGTGGAGGAGGAATGGTACCACGAACACCTTCCGAGAACCTGAAATATCTGGAAGGATCAATAGAGCAGCTCAATATCGATCTGATATCCTCCACAAGGATAGTATCCGAGGCCAGGTCGGGTTTCCACCCCGCGGTAAGGGAGATATCGAGATCCCTCGATAACGCGGTTGTACTGGGTGTCAGGCTGTCGAGGCCCGTTCTCGAAACCGTCATCAGCGCCCCTACGTGGACGTATTATCATCATTACCGTATGGTGAATTTCTCTCTGGACCAGGCCGCGCTGCATATCGCGGGGCTGTGCCAGAGGTCGGGATTCGGGGCTTTTCCGGTTCCTGCTTCACAGATTCTCGACTGGGACAGGCTGAGAGCGCATCTTTCCCATAAGGAGCTGGGGATGAGAGCCGGTTTGGGATGGAGGGGAAGGAACAACCTTCTCGTCAATCCTCTATACGGAAGCCAGGTTCGTTATGTGTCCGTTCTGACGGATATGCCCCTGCCGGATGGCTCGTGTGCCGGCCCTCAGGAGGGGTGCAAGGACTGCTATGCCTGCTTGGATGTATGCCCGGTCGGAGCAATCCACGAGGACGTGGCGGATTTCGAGCTCGATAGATGCGCGGCGCAGCTAAGGCGGTTTTCGAAGAGCGAGAAGCTCAATACGATGATATGCGGGCTATGCGTAAAGGTGTGCGGAGGCTCGGTGGATGCCCGTAGATCGAAGAAGGACAACACTCATGAATGATGCACTTTCAAGAATAAGCCATTCCATATGGGAGCTGAGGAATAAGGTCAAGGAACATCCCGCCGACATCGAGCTGAGGAAGGATCTGCTGAAATTCTTCTGCCAAAGCAGATGGATGATAGAGATGAGAAGGGGGGTGCCGGAGGAAGACAGGAGTTTTGTCCTGTTGCAGGAGCGTGAATCCATATGCTGTTTCCTCATCCATGGATCGGGAGGCTCTCCGGCTGAAATGAGAACCTTGGGGGAGCACCTCTTCGAAATGGGTTATTCCGTGTATGCAATGAACCTTCCACTGGACCGCACCGACTCGCATGGAAGCATGCTGGATGTCCTGAAAAGAGTTTTCAACAATAAGGCTGAGTTTGGAGTGGGGAGGGGCAAGGGTTCTTACTCGGGAAACACGTGGACGGCCTGCGTGTCCGAGGCCGAGATCACCCTCGAAGTCCTTTTCACGTACACGCCGAATGTGTACGTCGTCGGATTCAGTTTCGGAGGCACGATGGCTCTCGATCTCGTGAACAGGCACTCTGTTAAAGCCGCCGTTCTCATTTCACCGGCTCTGGTGCCGGTTCCGAACGGAAGATTTTTGTTCTTTCATATTTTGAGAAAGATATTGCCCTCGGCCGCGCGTGCAATACGGCCGAGAGACTTCACGGTTCTGGAATTCATGAATAGGACAAAGACCGGGCTTACAGGCATCAAGCAGCCGGTGCTTCTGATTCAGGCTTCCCGGGATCCGATGATATCGTTGAAGGGATTCAATTTGATCAAGAGTCACTTGGAAAACCGGCGGTCGAAAACCGTAATGCTCGAAAACGACGATCATGTTCTTGTATCAGGAGATAATTCCGAAGAAATATTCAGACTATGCGGCGATTTCATAAAAGAGGTTTAACGGGTGATGTGCCGCAAGAGGATTACGCGGTCCGGATAGTTGCTATTATGATTGGTCGGTGTCGAACTTGAAGGAAGGATCGATATTGCGGATACTGGAACCGACTTCATCAAGCTGCTTCTTCAATTCTGCCGTTTTATTCTTCTTGTAATCAGAAAAAATATCGAGGAATTCATCGTAAAGCGAGCCGAGCTTCTTCTCGTTGTCTATCAGATCGATAGAGCGTTCGAGGTGGTAGAGCTCCCCGTTTGATATCCTCGAGTATAGATTGAAGTATTCGCTTCTCAGGAACGAGAGTATCTTTATGTATTTCTCGAAGTGTTGGGAAAGCTTGCCCAGGACGTCGCCTATAGCGGTGTTCCCTCGAAAAACCTCCATCGCATACGAATGGGCCATGCTGTAATACGCTTTGCCCCTGCCGATAAAGGCTTTCTCCGGAATGTTCATATAGGGAACCGAACCGGCACGATTCATCTTCGGGTTATTGAAAATGCCGATTGAGAGGATCAGAAAATCCGCGTTCGATTTGTATATGATATATTTCATTCTCGGATCACAGGTGGATGCCACATTCTCGAATAGAACTGAATCGTAAGGGATTATATATTTAGCCATCGACTCGTGATATTTGGGATAGACGATGGATGTCAGCAGATTTGCAAGATAGACATTTACATCTTCATCATAATATTCATCGTTTGGAGGCAGCCCACTCTCCAACCTGCTGTAGAGCAGATTGTTCATCATGTAGAAATAAGTTTGATCGTTGTAGTTATTGCGCTTTTTACCTATCGGTTTGTACGATGTTGATACGCGCATATTGTTACCCCGCTGCATAGCTTGATGTCATACCTGTTGCAGCGAGATAAAAACAGCAAGGTCTATGCCACGGCGGTTGCATTTATTTTTTAGGGGAATTAATTATTTTGTTTTAAATTTTATAAAATCTGGTATAGTGGGACCTCAATATCTAATCGAGCCCTATTCAAACCCGATGTCAAAGGAGGGTCGAATGAGGATCGGTTTCCTTCAGTTGCGCCCGAAATTCGGGGAAACCAAGTACAACGTTAAAAAGGTGGCCGCTCTTCTCGGCAAAGTCTCCGACGCGACAATCGTTCTGCCCGAACTTTTCAACACAGGATACATATTCAAAAATGAAGCCGAGCTGCTGTCGCTGGCCGAACCGGTTCCTAGAGGCTTTACAACCGGTGAGTTGAAGAAGGTGGCTAAGAAGAGAAGATTGAACCTGATCTTCGGCATGGCACAGAAGCTTCAGCGAAAGTGCTACAACTCCGCTGTGTTTATTTCCGATAAGGGAAAGATAGATGTCTACCAGAAGGTACATCTCTTCGACAGGGAAAAGCTCATATTCAAGCGAGGCAAGACATTCAAGGTCGTAAGAACCGGTGAGGCCAAGCTGGGATTGATGATATGCTTCGATTGGTTCTTTCCCGAGGTAAGCCGGATTCTGATGATCAAAGGGGCACAGATACTGTGTCATCCCAGTAATCTCGTGCTGCCTTACGCTCAAGACGCCATGAAGACGAGGTGCCTCGAAAACGGAGTATTCGGGATCACGGCGAATAGAATCGGCACGGAGCGGCGTGGGACGATCGCTCTGACGTTTACGGGTGGGAGCCAGATAGTCGATCCCAAGGGTGATGTTCTGGTGTCGGCGGGTGACCGCAGCGAATCTTTGAAGGTTACGGATATCGATATCGGCGAGGCCGACTCGAAGGATATCACAGCAAACAACAACATTCTCGAGGACAGATACCCGGCTATATACTCCCCCGTGATCCGGAAAAGAAAATAGACGTACCGTGGTCGGTTTCACTGTGAACAATTGACTTATAAACCATACCAAATCAGCGTTTTCCATCTCCTTGCAAAACGCAAAGAATGGGGGCATATTAATCCCCTGTATCCTTCCTTGTCCCTTGATATTTCCTATAACGGTTTGTAAAGACGTCACCTAGCCGTAATTATATCGCTGGCATAATCTTTGCGAAATCCCGAAACGATTAATAAAATGTCACAATAGCCATGGGCCGTGAGGACCATTACGGTCTGTTCCGGCCATTTAAAAGGAGAGAAGCGGTGGGAAATAAATCTGGAAATAAGCCAGTTCTTACTTCTCCATGGAAAATAGGAATGCTCGTAGCACTTCTGCTGTCCGTATTGAGCTTTGGAGTCGGGTACTACCTGGTCGAGGTTTACGATGTAAACCTCGGCTGGAAGCGGGCGGATACGGGCGCGTGGTATGTGAATTCGGTGAGCTTCTTCAAAGAAATATATCCACTTGCCGCGGGTGTAATCCTGGTTTCGCTGTTCAGCTATTTTCTGATCGCATCCGCGGTCCGTAGGTACAAATTCTACCTGGACTCCGGCCAGGACTACAGAAAGATGGTTTCTCTGGCCACGAGCATCGATGACCTGACCAATCCCACGCAGATAGCCAGGTTATCCGACTATCCGGAATTGCAGGGCGTTCTCAGAAATTATGGTGATCAGATCCGTCAGATATCCAGAGAGCTCGACGACAAGGAAAAGGACAGCAGGATCGTCGATCTTGAAATAGAAGTCGATTCCCTTATCGATGGCAGGCCGCTGAGGGAGGAGCTAGTCGAAGGAAAATGGTGGGAGCCCATCATAAAGAAGCTGAATGAGTTCATAGGTGATAATAGAAGACGGGTCAAGGAACTGGAGGAGCATAGCGAGCTGGTTCGCCGGATAATGAGCAGAGGCGTTCTTTCATGCGGAAAGGTTCAGGAGTCGACCGACCAGACCTGCAGCGAGATATCCGAGATCGTGAGGGCCGCCGAAGAGCTTCTCGATATAATGAACGGTGCGGGCATGTCCGCCGCCGGCGGAGAGAAAACAGGGGCCGTAGGCTACAGCGGTGCCGCTATAGATGAGATGGAAAAGGTGCTGCGTCAGTTCGAGCAGGACGGGCAGAGCCTCTATGAATTCGCAGAGCAGAACAACGGTGTAGCCTTGAGCATCGCGCTTATGGCTGCCAGAGGTGAAGTGAGCGGCCGCGACCTGGCCAAGTCTGCGGAAAAGGTGCGTTCCACCGCGGAGCAGTTCAACAAGATGGGCAGGACCATCACGAATTACGCACGGACGTTGCTTGTCAACTGCACAAAGCTGAAGGAGACATCAGGCAGCCCGTCGGCAATTGGTGGGGGACGCGAATCCCACGTCGATCAGTCCATATCCGGGATCGTCAGTGATATCCAGCAGAGAGGCGAATCGATCCACGCCACGGTATCGCAAATGGACGGTGAGCTCAGAGATGTGAACGAGTTGCTGGAAAGGGGGCTCTCCAAGCAGAGCGCAACGGATAGTGACGCCGAGGTCATCAGTGAATCCGGCCCCGGAACGCGGAATGTCAACCCGGAGGAGAGGGAGATCGTCAACTATGGAGCGGGAGAGGGCGGCGGCATCGATTCGAACTCGGATCTTGTCATAGATCATGGAAAGGTTTGGGAAGAGCCGAAGTTCAGCACCGGTATCGACGATTTCTCTAAAACCGAGGCTGAAGAAATCCATGCTGGCAGTGAGCCGGGCGGTGACGAGCGGTACGTGCTCGAAGATCCGGCTTCCGTTGAACTTCCGGAGGGCGGATTGCAGCAGGATGCAGTCACCGATGCGGAAAAAGCCGTGGATGAATCCATTTCCGCCTCCGGGCGGGAGCAGGATCCGCAGGCCGGTATGCCCGGTCATGATGGTGGATGGATGGAAATGCCAGGACAGAGATGGTTGAAAGTAGATGTTGAGAAGGATGGAATCCTCACATCCGAAGTAGAAGAGGACGTGTCTGTCAGGGAGGAAGGGATCGAAATGCCCCCGAAAGGTATCGACGCTCGGCCTATAGCGGCCGGTGGGGCGACGAAGAGGGATGGAGAGGGTGTGTCGGATCCCGGTTCTATCGAGATCTCGGACAATTCCGACGGATTTGCCGGTACCGAAGAAGCGGTCGGTTGCGAAGCCGAGGATGAAGGGCCGATATACGACCTGTTCGAGCTGGGCGCGGTCGAGTACTCCGAGGAAAGCCAGGTCAGTTGAGAGGGCGAGGATCGGTTAATGCTGAAGTCGGAAAATAAGAAACTGTTCGGGGACCAGGTCAACGATCATATAGAGAAGCTGAATGCTCTGATGGGCACTACTTCCGGCGAAGCTATTGACAGGGACAGGGCCGAGAGGGTGGGATTCTCCACGAAACTGCTCGAGGGCAGCACGAGGATGCTGGGACTGGACGATTGGAGTCATACTCTGGGCATGTTCATAAAGCTACTCGAGAGAACACTGGGAGCTGGTGGTCGCTGGGACGAGAGGTTGTCGCAGATCGTCTCCGAGATCCTGGAAACCGAGGAACAGATGGTGGCGGAGATACTCGAAGGGAGCGTGGAATTTCCGGTAAATACCGAAAGATTCGAGGGGCTCAAATGCGAGATAGAAGTTCTTCTTGCCGAGCCTTTCGGGGAAGAAGACGGTATCGGGCAGTCGGTTGCCCTGAGTGAGCCTGTCCCGGCGACGCTGAACACGGAAATCGATAACCGCCCATCGGCATTCTCAACTCTCGAGTATCTATTGGAATCCCTCAATGAGATGAGGGATGGTTTCAACAAGCTCCTTGACGGGGGCACCGCCCTGGACGACGAGCTCGAGGATCTCGAGCACAATTTCGGCAGAAGCGAATTCTATTTCGCGCTGGTGGGGGATGTAATAAGAAGACTCGGCGATCGATCCCGGCCGTTCGTGCCAAAAGTCGGCAGTGCCGTTCTGCTGGACGGTATTCAAGATTTCTTCGATCTCCACAGCACTATGAGGGGTTGGAACGCTAATCTCGAGATAGGGTGCGATAATTTCACCGTGGAGCAGACATCCGCCGTTGTGCTTGTCTCCATACTCGAAAGCTGCCTTTTCGATATTTGTAACATGTACGGTGAAAGGAAGGATTTCCAGCTGGAGGTTAGGCTGGAGATCATAAACAGGGATTCATACCTCGATTTGGTTATAGCTGATAACGGCCCTGATTTTCTCAGCGATTCCCGCATCGACCGGGATGATGCGGTTGCATTTTACCCCGGGCTAAGAAAGATACGCGGCCAGCTGGAGGAATGCGGCGGCCTTCTATGGATCGAGCCCGGAGGCGGGAAGGATGGAAGGTTCAAGTTCACCTTTCCACATTCGATAGACAGCACCCGATATATAATCTTCTCTTCCGCCGGCAACCGGTTCGCAGTGCCAGCTCATCTCGTGGAGGGCTTGTATGAGGCCGGGCAGGTGATAGAACCGACGGGCGAGAGCAGGAGGCACCTGGTGATCGGGGGGAAGCGCATCCCCGTCTGCAGGCTGGATGAGATCGCCGCGGAAGAAGTCGACAGGGGATCGGACGGCGGGCAAATAGTCGTGATAGGTCTTGCGGAGAGGCGTTTCGGTATATACTCCGACGTCGAAGGGCAGAGCGTCGAAGGTGTGCCGGATCAGCTCGTAGACGGTAACTGGGCTTCGGTGAGCAGACATTTCCTGCATATCGGAGAAACGGAAAGTCCGGTTATAGATGCACGGCTAATGCAGCAGAAGTACGATTATCTCCAGGGGCCGGAGAGCGGTTTGGATGGATGGGGTCCGGTGGCCGGTTCGGAAACTGAAGGGGCTGCATGCTGCAGCGATGGAAAGAAGGATAGTTACGCGTGCAATGATTAGAGCAGGTTGACACTATGTATCAACCGAGTTTGTATCACCAAGCACGGAGAGGTTGTTATGGCTAAGCATCAGCAACAGGATTACGGAAACATCATCATCGGCGGTCATGACGACGCGAGTGAAGTGATGACTTCTGTCGAGGCGGCGGAGTACCTGAAAATGCATGTGAAAACGGTATGCCGTCTTGCTAAGGAGAAGAAGATACCCGCAAAGAAGGTCGGGAGCGAGTGGAGATTCTTGAGGAGTGTGCTCGACCGCTGGCTGGCCCAGGAGGAATCGTACGTGTCTTGATGTGGGAATTCGTCAAGCCGGAGTGGATCGATGGGAAAGACGAAGTTCGAAAGATTGGAAGCGGACGATAACAGTTCTGCTATCTTCAGCATTTCCGGAAAGCTGGGCTTTCACGAGAACATGAAGGTCAAGCGGCTTACGGAAGAATGCCTGAAAAGGGGGTTCGAGAGGGTTATTTTCGATTTTTCGGAACTTTCCTCTCTTGGGGGAGGTGTTGCGAAGATACTGAGGGGTTTCGTCAAGAACCTGAATGAAACCGGAGGAGAAGTCAGATTCGTCGTCACAAACGATGTAGTCATCAAGTTCCTTCATGATGACGGAACGCCGCTGTCGATATTCGAGACACTCGAGGAGGCGCTGGGATCCGATTCGACGGTCAAGAAATCGCCGGAGGAGCCGGAAGAGGTGCTGTTCGAGGATCGAAAAAGCGTCGAAGAGCGGGAAATCGATGAAGAGCTGGAGGAGCAACCGAGTGATAAGCAGGGGCAACCGGATGATCAGGAGGAGCAGCCGGCCGATGAGGAGCTGCGGAAACAGGCGGCGGCAAATGACAGCGATGTGATAATTATGTCTTACGATGGAGATATCCTTCCGGATTACGCAGATGCGGAAGGAGAGGAACAACCCGGGATTGAGCCGAACGCCCCTCAGGAGGAGGAGGCTGCCGCGGTTGATTCCTGCAAGGAAGGCGGGGATGAAACGGCGGACACCGATAATGCGACCCCCGAGATCATTACGGAGATCTTCGACAAAGGTTCTTACACCGATCCGCCCGAGTGGATCGAAAAACCGACTTCACCTTTCAACGAGCAGAGCATGGGGATCGGCCAGGAGAGCATCGATGAAACCGATATAAACAAGCAGCTCAAACGCAGGATATTGGAGCTCAAAACTCTTTTTTCCATAAGCAACGATTTCAACGCAATAAGGGATAGAAGGAAATTGATCGATATTTTCCTTTTGACATCCATCGCCCAGGGCGGCGTTGAATCGGCTCTCTTCCTCGAAAAGAACGGCGAATTCTTCGAGCCCGTGATGGGAAAGGGGCTCGAGATGGATAACCTGAAGGGGTTCAGGGTGCCGGTGACCATGGGTGAAGGGGTTCTGAACGATACCAGGGTGATGCCGCTGGAATCATCCTCCGTGGATGGGAAACTCATTAATACACTGAAGATTGAGGGCATAGCGTATCTTTGTCCCTTCTATCAGAAGGATAAGATCACCGGTCTTGTTTTTCTCGGGAATAGGATAGCCGGAAGAGGCATGGAGCGGGAAGACTTCGAATTCTTGAGGATCCTGATAAGTGTAGCTCAAAGCGCATACGAGAACGCCCTGCTGTTCGAGAAGGAGCATGACCGCACACTGGGGATAGTGAAAACACTCATTTCGTTGATAGAGGAGAACACGCTTCTCAAGGGGACATCGGAATTTGTCTCGCGATACGTCGGCATGGTGGCGAAGAATATGGATTACCCAGACGAGCATTTCAACGATCTTATCTACGGCACGGTTCTCAGGGATATGGGGATGATCAAGGTCAGCGACCTAATCATCAGAAGTCCAAGGGAGCTCTCGAGGGAGGAGTGGGGTATTATCAACAAGCATCCGGAAGACGGCGCCGAGATGCTCAGAAGGATGAAATTCAATGATCACGTGGTAAGAATCGTGGAAACACACCACGAGAGATTCAACGGGGAAGGTTACCCTCTCGGATTGAGCGGGACCGAGATACCGCTTGGCTCCAGGATCATCTCTGTGGTCGAGAGTTACTCTGCGATGATCCATGAAAGACCCAACAGGCCCGCCCTGTCGGAGCGTGAGGCCCTGGATACGCTGAAGGAGAACTACGGGCTCCGCTACGATAGGAATGTCGTGGCACATTTTTCCTCGATTATGGAAAAGGAACTCGCGAAATCGGTAAAGGTCAAGCCCTGCGTATCCTTACCGGGAGAATAGATTTGAGCGGCAGTATTCTCATAGTCGATGACGATCCCAATGTCGTAGAACTCATAACCGAAACTCTCAAGACAAGGGGTTACGAGACGGATTCCGCATACGACGGTGAGCGGGCGCTGGAGAAGTACGACGAAACCCATCCAAAGCTCGTGTTGCTGGATGTGATTCTTCCCAAGAAGGATGGTTTCCAGGTATGCAGCGAGATCAGGAAACGGAACAGCAGTGAAGATACGCCGATAATAATGATTTCCTCGGACTATATTCCCGAGACGATGATAAAGGGATTCAAGGCCGGGGCGCAGGATTTCATAAAGAAACCGTTCTCACTCAAAGAGATACTGGCGAAAGTCGAGAACCTCATCACGCAGGCGGAGATAAAGCACAGCTTGAAGGAGCATAACGAGCTGCTCGAGGGCGAGGTGCAGAAAGGGCAGGACGATTACGAGAGGATAAACAGGGAACTCAGAAAGAAGATACTCAATATGCGAACCCTCTTCGGATTGAGCCAGGACCTGAACAGGCTGCGTGATCCCGACGAGCTCGTGCATATTTTCTTCCTGACCATCATAGGGCAGCTGGGTATCGGTTCGATAGCCCTGTTCAGCTCTGTGGACGAAAGAGAAGAACACCTCTCGTTCTCCGGTAGTAAGGGGATTCAGGACAACGTGCTGATGACCGTCCGGCTTTCCAGCAATACGGGATTACCTCAATACCTTCTATCCAATCATAATATAGTGGATCTTAACTCTCCCGAATTGCCGGAGGACGCTAGACGGGAAGCGCAGTTCATGGCCAAGTTCGGTTTGAGCTTCTGCTATCCATTGGTCGTCAAGTCCAAGATACTAGGCATCGTATTCATCGGAGACAAGGTGAACGAAAGGGAGTATCTCGAAGACGATTTCGAGGTATTGAAGAGCATATGCAACTCCGCTGCGACCGGGCTGGAGAACGGCAGGTTGTACAAGGAGCTGGAGGAAACATACCTCTCAACGATCAAGATTCTCGTATCCACGATCGAGGCCAAGGATTCCTATACCAAGGGGCATACCGAGAGGGTGGCCGAGTACGCATCGATGCTGGCCGAGGAGATGGGATTGGACAAGAAGGAGATCGACGTCGTCAGGTTCGGCGCGGCCCTTCACGATATAGGAAAGCTGGGCATTTACGAGGATATACTGAACAAGCCGGGCGAGCTGACAAAGCAGGAGTGGATGATGGTCAGGAGCCATCCTGAGGTAGGCGCGAATATCATCAAGAACATGAAGTTTCTCGAATCCGCGTGCGATCTTGTGGAGCACCATCACGAACGCCTCGACGGTAGCGGATATCCTCACGGATTGAGGGACGGCGAGATTTCCACGGGCGCAAGGATAGTCGCAGTGGCGGACAGCTTCGATGCGATGACCAGCGATAGACCATATCGCGGGGGGCTGAGCGTTATCGAGGCTCTAAAGGAGCTGGAGAAGCAGTACGACAAGTTCGATGAAAGGGTCATCGGCCACCTGGCTGATTTGATAAAGGAGGGGAGGATCAAAAAGTAAATCGTCTTTCTCTATATGTAAACGATGTAGGCAGGGCGGCGAATATCCTTATATTCGCTTTTATTGTGTATGGATGAGCGACTTTTTTGCTCATGTGCAATCCTCGGATCGTGAATTCGGTTTACCGGCTCCTCGAGATCGAACCTCTTTCGACTGCACCGGCGGTAGAGTCCAATCCTCTTTGTGACAAGTCGTTATCAAAAAGTCTAATCGGCCATGCGCGCCGGGCATCCTTTTTGCGATTATCATCTGTCATTGGCGGAATTGATGAACGATGGAAGGGTGCCGGCCGTGGATGATGTGGATGTGAGGGGATAGGGGGCCGTCACCTTTTCTTGTTTATCGGCGGTCCTGCAGGTCGCACCGATTTCAGGCCGCTGTGACCGTTTCCTCCGATTTGATACCTATCGTGCTAACGAGGTCGTTGCGCAGGGTGTTGATATCTATCTTGCGCTTGAGCTTTCCGCCGATGGCCAGCGATATCTTTTGCGTTTCCTCGCTTACAATGATGACTATCGCATCGGTTTCCTCGGAGAGCCCCAGGCCCGCCCTGTGCCTCGTTCCGATCGATTGGCCGAGTCTGGGATTCTGGGAAAGGGGAAGGATGCATCCGGCTGCGACTATCCTGTTCTTTTCGATGATCGCCGCGCCGTCGTGAAGCGGGCCCGGAGGCGTGAATATCGTCGTCAGCAGGTCGCCCGTTACCCGCGCATCCAGCGGGGTTCCCGTCTCGACGTAGTTCTTGAGCCCCACGTCGCGCTCTATCACCATGATCGCGCCCAGCTTGCTGTTTATGAGCTGATGGCATGCCTTTACGATCTCGCTGACCGTGCTCGACTCCTCTACCTTAATGAAAAGACCCAGTATGCGGTTCTGCCCGAGCTGGGTAAGGGCTTTACGGAGTTCCGGTTGGAATAGAATCACGAATGCTATGACCCAAACCGTCTTCAAGCTGCTCAGGATCCAGTTCAGGGCGTTGAGGTTCAGCCACTGGGCGATGAAGGAGACGATAATCAGGAGAAACAGGCCTATGAACATCTGTGTCGCCCTGGTCCCCTTTATCAGGAGAAGCAGGCGGTAGAACAGGAACGCCACGATGATCACATCCAGGATATCGATTACGAGGTTGAAATGGAAGGAGCTCACTCTGCTGCTTCCTCCTGCCCGATTGCATTCCAGACTTTGATGAAATCGGCGGTTTCCTTGACATCGTGGGTTCTGATGATCTGTACGCCCGCTTGCATGCACCGTCCCAGAACCGCAAGTCCGCCCCATACCCGATCGCCCGGTTCACGCCCCGTTATCGTGCCGATGAACGATTTTCTCGAGTATCCCACGAGAATGGGATATCCCAGGCTGTGGAAGTCGGCGATCCCGTTTATTATCTCAAGGTTGTCATCCAATCTTTTCCCGAAACCTATGCCAGGGTCAACAATTATTTTATCTTCTCCTATCCCCCGTGAAACAAGCTCGCCCGTTTTTTCTTCCAGCCAGGCCAGCACATCGTATAGGGTTTCGACGTAGTGCGGATTCTGTTGCATCGTTTCCGGCGTTCCCTGCATGTGCATCACTACGGCCGCCGCACCGCTCTCGGCGGCCGTTTCGATTATGGCCGGATCATGTCCGAACCCGCTTATGTCGTTTATGATGGAGGCGCCGCGCTCTATCGCCGCTTTGGCGACCTCGGATTTTCTGGTATCGATGGATATTGGTACCGGGATCGATCCCTCCAGCCTATCGAGCACGGGCAGCACCCTTTCGAGCTCCGCCCGTGTGTCTATACCGCTCGAGCCGGGACGGCTGGACTCACCTCCGATGTCTATTATCGAGGCACCCTCTTCCACCATCTCGTGTGCCCTGCTGCACGCGGCGCCGGGGTCCAGGTAAATGCCCCCGTCGCTGAAGCTGTCCGGCGTTACGTTGAGGACTCCCATCAGCTTAGGCGTGCCGTCGAGATCTATGCAGCCCGAGGGCAGCTCTATCCTGCGGGGCGGGTTATCGTGTTTGTCGAGAAGCTTCTTGATGCTGCTGCCGAGCTGATCTAGCCCGAACGGCTGCTTGTCGAATTTATCCTGCAAACGCGAAAGCCTACCGTGGTCGCCTATTATATAGACAACGGATTTGTCGGGCTGCCCCTTGATGACGTCCCTGTGAACCGCGGCATCCCCGCCCAGAGAGAGGAGCTGCTGCTTGATTATGTTGGCTGCCGGTGCAGTGACCGACTCGACACGTATGATCAGATTCTCTCTTTTCCGCCTCAGTATGTCGATACCGCCCGGATCGACACCCGCTGCTATCAGTTGCTGCTCAAATGCTTCAGATGATCGTGGATGGATCAGACGCGCTGAATATCGCATAGGTAAAATGGGTTTTTAAGTAAAAACAAGATACAGCCTGTAATATGCCTCAATCGTTGTCCGGGACTTTCGATTCGCCGGTATTTCCGGGGCCCCGGCCTTCGCTTTCGGGTGGAATTTCACTTTCTGCTGTCTCTTCCCCCCCGGGCGCGCCTTCCGGCACCCGATCCTGCTTGTGCTGGTTTAAGCTTTTTTTGCTGGGGGGGAGGGTTCCGTTGTTGAGCAGTATCTTGATATCCTCCGCGTCGAGAGACTCCCTCTCGAGAAGCGCCTCGGAGATTCTATGGAGCTGATCTTCGTGTTCGGTTAGCAGCTTTTTCGCCCTTTCATAGCATTTCATGACGATGTTCTTGATCTCCCTGTCGATCTCCAGTGATGTCGTCTCGCTGTACTCCAACCTCGTTGCGAATTCCTTGCCCAGAAATACCTGTTCATGGTGGTCCCCGTAAGCGATCGGTCCCATCTGCTCGCTCATTCCCCATTGTGTTACCATTTTCCTGGCGAGCTCCGAGGCGTTCTTTATATCGTTCTGCGCACCGCTGCCGATCCTGTTCAGAACGAGCTGCTCGGCGGCCCTTCCGCCGAGCGAGAGCGTGATCGTGTCTATGCACCATTCGCGGGACACCTCGATGCGGTCGTCGTCGGGAAGCAGGGCTGTCAATCCCGATGCCCTGCCCCTGGGGATTATCGTCACCTTGTGTATGGAATCCGCGTTCTCGAGGTAGGAAGCGACCACGGTGTGCCCCGCCTCGTGATAGGCGGTCATCCTTCGCGTATCCTCCTTCAGTATCCTGCTCTTGCGCTCAGGACCGAGGAGCACCTTGTCCTTCGCCTCCTCGAATTCTTCCATGAATACCGAATCCTTGTCTCGCCTTGCCGCAAGCAGTGCCGCTTCATTGACCATATTGGCCAGGTCCGCCCCGGACATGCCAGGTGTTCCCCTGGCCAGTATCTCCAGGTCCACATCTTTATCGAGCGTTATCTTTCTCGTGTGTACCTTGAGGATGCCGAGCCTGCCCTTCATGTCCGGCATGTCCACGATTATCCGCCTGTCGAACCGTCCAGGCCTCAGGAGAGCAGGATCGAGGACGTCCGGCCTGTTCGTCGCGGCTAGAAGTATCACTCCCTCGTTCGTCTCGAAGCCGTCCATCTCGACAAGAAGCTGGTTTAAGGTCTGCTCCCTTTCGTCGTGCCCGCCACCGAGGCCCGCTCCCCTGTGCCTGCCCACTGCATCGAGCTCGTCTACGAACAGGATGCAGGGTGCATGCTTTTTACCCTTGTCGAAGAGGTCTCTAACGCGGCTTGCTCCGACACCGACAAACATCTCGACAAAATCAGAGCCGCTCATGCTGAAGAACGGGACACCCGCCTCGCCTGCGACGGCCCTCGCAAGCAGTGTCTTTCCGGTACCGGGAGGGCCGAGCAGTATCACTCCCTTGGGGATCCTTCCACCCAGCTTCTGGAACTTCTTCGGATCCTTGAGGAACTCTATGACCTCTTCCAGCTCCTCCTTGGCCTCGTCCGCTCCGGCGACATCGTTGAAGGATACCTTGGGGGTGTTCCCGCCCATCATCTTGGCCCTGCTCTTGCCGAAGGAGAACGCCTTGTTTCCGCCTGCCTGCATCTGACGCATGAGAAAAACCCAGAGGACCAGGAGGGCGATCAGCGGCAATGCCGTGGCAAGCGCCTTGACCCAGACGCTGCTTCCGGGAAGCTCGGCTTCGATCTTCGTATTGGGATTCACGGCCCAGACCTTGCTCGGCAGGTCCTTGTCCTCGGCGGGGAGGATCACCTTGAATTTGGATATCACCGTTCCCTCCGCTCCCGATGGGATGACTATGGGATTGATGAAATCTCCGCGAACATCCAGGCCCTTTATCTTCATGCCGGATATATTGCCGTTTTCTATCTCCGCGACGAATTGGGTGTACGTTATCGGCCATTCCCTCTCGCCACCCGATTTGAACATCAGGTAGGCGAGGAAGAACAGGATCAGGACGACCGCCCAGATGGCCATGGACTTCGACGGCTGCTGCGGACCCTGCTTGGATCCCGTGGGCATCCACTTCTTCTGAAATGGATTCTTGGGATCTTTCTTATTGTCGTTATCTTTATTCATATCTTTTCATTTCTTCGGCGATTTCCCTCTCTATGATAATTAAAATTGATCATTTTGTCCATCAGGAAACGGCTTTTGCCTTCGCTCACCGACCGCTGCATAACGGAGCAGACCAGGTGGACACTCCATTCGAACAAAAAGAGTTCATCCCCGTACGCCTATTTCGTGCTTTTCGTGCTCCTGGTCATGATTTCGATAGGTACGACGGATCGATTCAGCTCTGGAGTGAGTTCCGTTATGTAGGGCAGGTTCCTGTAACGCTCGTCGAAATCCAGGCCGTATCCGACCACAAACGTATCGGGGATAGTGAAGCCGGCGTAGTGGACCGGAACCTCTACCTCTCTCGCGGAGGGCTTGTCGAGCAGTGCGCAGACCTTAAGGCTTCTGACTCCGTATTCGCTGAGGTCGCGGATCAGCCGGGACAGCGTATGTCCGGTATCGACGATCTCGTCCACTATTATGACGTCCCGGCCCGCCAGGTCACACTTGAGCTGCGTGAGGATCTCGACGTCTCCGTTTCTCTGCATCCCGCTGCGGTAGCTGGACAGCGTTACAAAGTCTATCTCGTGAGGTACCGACAGATGGCGGACGAGATCGGCGACGAAGACGAATGCGCCCTTGAGCAGGGTGATGAGCAGGGGGTTGTCTCCGGCATAGTCATTGGAGATTTCAAATGCAAGCTCCTGCACCTTCTCCTGGATGCTCTCGGCCGATATGAATACCTTGTAGCGGCTCAATCGATCTCCATCGCTCGAGAAACTCTGTCCGTACCCGGGCCGATGATAACAGATCGGGTCCGGGATTCAATATTTTTCGCATCCACCGCAATAATTCTTTGGGGCACTGCAACTACAGTTTAGACAACCTGATATGGGTTACAGTGCGTGTGGAGGGCGTTATTCGCGCCCTCTCCCCCGCGGCGACACCGGGTACCCAGAATATGCCCCTCTCATCCTCGAATACAGGAAACCGGTCGCGTTTATGAAGTGGGATCTTCCTGTCTATGAAAAGATCACTGAGCTTCTTTCTACCCTTCATGCCGAATGGAACCATCCTGTCGCCGGGCCGCCTGCTCCTTACCCTCACCGGATACTTTACGGCGGAGAGGAAGGCCTCGTGATCACCGGCGACATACGGGGCCGCGCTTCGGGCCCGCATTGTCCTCAGGGAGATCGAGTAGCCCAACTTTGTCAGAATGTAGTCGCCGTCACTCGGAATGAGTAGTTCCTCGTGAATATCCCCGCCTGTTCCCGCCGGTTTTTTCCTCGCGAAGCGTATATGCTCCTGCTCCCTGAACATTGTCACACCGTGCGGAAAATCCGTGCTGGACCCGCTTCGCCCCGACCTTATCAGCTTCTTGGCGGTGTCGAAGTGGATTTTCCCTACATCCTGGTAGATCGAGAATCCATCCCGCAGTATCGAGTCGATCAACAGGTAGAGCTGGAAATCGTTCAGTACCCTTGCACTGTCCAGGGGCAGTTCGACGGCGGTTCCGCCGCCGGTGGTGATTATCATACCGGAGACCGTGCCCTCCAGGATTTCCCACCCCTCCTTCAGGTTTTCCCGAAGGCGCAGGATGGATTCGTCCACCGAGGGATTGAAATGCTTCCGGAGGTAGGGAAGGAGTCTGTTACGGATTCGGTTTCTGAGCAGCGTGTTGTCGCGGTTGCTCGAGTCCACCGCGTACCTTATCCCCCTGCCTCTGAGATATTCGATCAGCTCCCCACGGCTGAAGCCTAGCAGGGGGCGGATGAATATCCCGCGCCTTTCGGGGATCCCCGTAATCCCCCGGAACCCGGCGCCCCGTATGATATGATGGAGGACCGTTTCAACCTGGTCGTCTCTCGTGTGCCCCAGGGCCACCGAATCGGCATTCCACTCCGCAGCGGATCTTTCCAGAAAATCCAGTCGCAGGATCCTGGCTGTCTCCTCTATTCCATTCTTGGACTTACGTGAGACGGCCGGAACGTCCGCCGATCCAAACAGGACCGGCACGTTCAATCTGGATGCGTGTCTTTCCACCAGGGTTTTTTCCCTGGCGGCGGCTTCCACGCGGATCCCATGATCGAAATGAGCAGCGGCAAGCGATAACCGCATATCGCTCGAGACATCGCTCAGCAGAGTGAGAAGGGCGATCGAGTCGCTGCCGCCCGACACCGCTGCCAATATTCGAGCCCCGGGTTCCAGCAACCCTCGTTCCCGTACTCTCTTCCTGAACCTGTCGCTCGTGCTCATCGTTCCGCTATTTTTCAGGAGAATGATAAAAATGCGCTGAGCTTGCGTGGTGGCGGTGCAGGGATTCGAACCCCGGACACGAAGATTATGATTCTCCTGCTCTAACCGACTGAGCTACACCGCCACACCAGTGGAATAGTATGTTAAAACGGTGATATGTCAAGCGAAAAGGGGCCGTCGGCGGCCACAATACCCTTGCTTGAGCCATTCTGTTCTGTTATAGATAACTGAAGCTTTCAACAGAGGTTCGGGCATGCGTATCTTCACAAACAGGGATGCCGATCCTGCTCTTCTCGAAGGCAGGAAGCTGGCTGTTATCGGTTACGGGAACCAGGGGCGCCCGCAGTCATTGAACCTCCGTGACAGTGGATTAGAAGTGCTCGTGGGCGCCAGGGAGAACGGAAGGGGATGGATGAAGGCCGTCGGGGACGGCTTTCGCACGATGACCATCGGCGGGGCCGTTTCGGAAGCGGATGTCGTGCTCCTACTGTTACCGGACGAGGTCCAGAAGGATGTCTTCGATAGGGAAATCAAGGGGAATCTCCGGGAGAAAGCAGCTGTCTGCTTCGCTCATGGTTTCTCGGTGGCTTTCGGCGGCCTAGAGTCGCCGGATCACGACATGATCCTCGTAGCGCCCAAGGGGCAGGGGGGTCGCCTGAGGAAGGCATACCTGGAAGGAACCGGGATCCCGTGCCTGTTCGCCGTAGCGAACGATGCCTCCGGCCAGGCCGAAAAGATCGCTCTCGCGTTGGCTCATGGGCTGGGTTGTCTCAGGGTGGGCGCCTACAGGACGAGCTTCAGGGAGGAGACGGTCAGCGATCTGTTCGGCGAGCAGGCGGTTCTCTGCGGCGGTGTTCCCGCCCTTATGAAGAGGGCTTTCGATGTTCTTGTTGGGCATGGATTCAGCCCCGAAGTCGCATATTTCGAATGTTTGCACGAGCTAGAGATTATCGTCGACCTGGTCACGCGCCGCGGATTCTCTGGGATGAGGGACGTGATCAGCGGCACGGCCGCATACGGGAGCCTTCTCTACGGTGAGAATCTGATAGGGGAAGAGGTCGGAGAGGCTATGGAGCGCGTGTTCGACCGGATCGAGAGCGGCCGGTTCGCAAGGGATTGGCTGAGCCTGACGGATAGAGGGAAAGAGGAGTTCATCGAGCTTCGCGAAAAGGAGAGAAAACTGCCTGTCGAGGAAGTCGGAGACCGGATCAGGCGGATGATTTTTGATAAAGAACGGTCAGACGAGTAGTAAGGGGGTAGAGAATGAACAGAACGGTCGGTGCAGTGATGATCCTTGCATCGTCGCTGCTCGTAATTGCTGGTGGATGCGGTGGTGACAAGGAGAAGACGCAGGATACGGCTTTCAAGATACCGGATTCGCTTCTTACGCCACTTGAGAGTTACAATCTGACCAAGGATGATTACCATCCAATAGACGGCGGTATTATGGAGAATCCCCAGATCATCCTTCGCTATCCGGCATCGGCCGTGGCCAGGTATGTGTCAATGAAGATCTTCGATTACACTCGTTCGGGATTCATCAAGGTCTCGAAGGAGATCGGCAGGCCGTCGGAAGGCAAGATCGTTATAATCGGCACCAAGGATCTTGACGAGTACCTTTTCCTCACGCGCAACGAATGGTGGTACTACGGGGAGGTTTACGGGGATACGATCTACTTCGAACCTTTCGATATATTGGTAAAGAGGGGGATAGCGGAGATATCTGTTTGTCAGAAGATAGGCCAGATGGCTCTCTCGAGGATATCGGGGGGCAGGGTCCCGATGTGGATGAAGGAAGGTATCGCCTCATACGTTGCGGGCGAAGGGGAGATCCTCGATAACCAGGTCGAGGAGTTCAGGAGGGTTTACTGGGATGTCGATCCGTCTCCTGAGACTGTCGAATCGGATCTCGAGGGGCATTACGACCGGGGCAGGACCAGGATAGCCTTCTTTGCGGCGTACAGGATGGTAGAGAAGCTGCTTTCATTCGCTACGATGGAGGATGTGCGCGGATTCTTGAAGATGCTGGGCTCCGGAAGCACTCTCGATGAGGCATCGAACGCTGCATTCGGCATGGAATACAACGCGCTGCTGGATAAGGTCAGGATCGATCAGCAGAGCGGGGACGGAGCGGAGCAGAGTTGACAGATCCGAATGCAGTGGTGAGGGTCCGGTTCGCGCCGAGCCCCACGGGGCACCTGCACGTCGGCGGTGCCAGAACGGCGCTTTATAATTATCTTTACGCGAGGAAGAACGGCGGCGTATTCGTGCTGCGGATCGAGGACACTGACGCCAGGCGTTCGACGAGGGAATCGTACGAAGGTATACTGAGGGGGATGAGGTGGTTGGGTCTCGACTGGGACGAGGGGCCCGACGCGGGCGGGGATTACGGACCTTACATTCAATCGGCAAGATCGCTCCTTTACCATACGGAGGCCAAGAAGCTCCTCGACAAGGGGCGGGCATACCACTGCTTTTGCTCAACGGAAGAGCTCGAGGCCATGAAGGCCTCGGACGGCGCCGATGAGAGGGTGTTCAGGTACGACGGGAGATGCAGGCGGCTGGCGCAGGCGGATGTGGATGCCAGGCTGGAGGACGGACAGCCCCACGTGATCAGGTTCATGATGCCCGAGAAGGGCAGTGTGCATTTCAGGGATATAGTTCGTGGAGAGTTCACGTTCGAGAACGCGGAGCTGGACGATTTCGTGCTGATCAAATCAGACGGCAAGCCAACGTATAATTTCGCGGTCGTGGTAGACGATTCCTACATGAAGATCACTCATGTGATAAGGGGGGACGACCATATCTCCAATACCCCCCGCCAGATCCATCTCTACCAGGCGATGGGTGCCTCTTTGCCCAAGTTCGCACATCTTCCTATGATACTGGGGAGGGACAAGACGAGGCTGAGCAAGCGCCACGGCGCGACCTCCATAGATTTCTACCGTGAGAAGAGATACCTTCCCGATGCCATGGTCAATTACCTGGCCCTTCTCGGGTGGTCGTTCGACGGCAAGAGGGAGCTGTTCACAAGAAAGAAGCTTATCAATTCCTTTTCATTGAAGAAGATATCGCGTAATCCGGCCATGTTCGACACGGGCAAGATGGAGTGGATCAACGGTGAGCACTTCAAAACACTCAACCTGGTCCAAAGGGCGGCGCTCGTTTACGGTGTTTTGGAAGACGAGGGGTACTTGCCGCCGGATTTCGAGGTGGACATGACGAGGCCCGTCAATCTCAAGCTGGTACCGGGAAAGGAGCCGCTGAACGAGAAGTCGCTCGAGGCGGGCGATGACTTCAACCCCAAGGAGTACAAACGACTTGTTCTTCTGCTCAGGATCCTCGGCAACAGGCTGAAGCTCCTCAAGGATATCCCATCGATGATGGGGTACTTCTTCAAGGATGACTTCTACAGGGACGAAGTAGCCGTTCGCACCCACCTCATGCGGCCGGAGATCCCCGAGAGGATGGTGTCCCTTGCGGATGAATACGAAAGGTTGCGTTATTTCGACCGTGAAGCGGTCGAGGAAACACTGAGGGCGCTGGCGGACAAAATGGGCTTGGAGGCGGGGGAACTGATTCATCCATGCCGGGTTGCGCTAACGGGCACCACCGTATCTCCGGATATTTTCTGGGTCATAATGCTGCTCGGGAGGGAGAAAACGGTTGAACGGCTGCGGACCGCCGCCCAACTGGTGAAACGCCCTTAGACTCATAATGGCTATTGCATTTCCGGTGAATTTTGTGTAAGTTTTGTAAAGTTTTTGGAGAGTCGTCCAATGGCAGGACAGCTGACTCTGGATCAGCCGATGGGGGTTCGAGTCCTCCCTCTCCAGCCATGAATTGAAAGGCCCCTTAGTCTAGTGGTAAGGACGCATGGTTCTCAGCCATGAATCAGGGGTTCGACTCCCCTAGGGGCTACCATATAAATAAGCCCGGGACGGATTACACGTATCGTCACTGCGGGCTTTTTCTTTGGTACCTTCAGCTGATATCTGAAGCCGTTCATCGAGGACGGCTGCTTCCCCGTGGCGGCAGACCGCCGCCGCTTCAGCAGACAGATCATGTGCCGCCCGCACCGGAGCTGCAGCCCTTGCAGGACGATCCGGCGAAGCGGGAGAAGAGCTTATCGATATTCGAAGATCCGCATTTGGGGCATTTCACCTCTTCGGTGGAAGAGGTGACAAGTTCCTCGAATTCCTCTTCGCATCCGTTGCACTTGTATTCAAAAATCGGCATCGGTTAAACCTCTCTGAAGGGCTCTACTCCTGATTGCATCCGGTCCCCTTTCCGGTATCCTCTTCCTTCTTGCACCGGTCCCCGGTGTCGCATGCCTCACTCATTCAGGTCGGCACCCCGAGGCGGGGAAGGATGATCTTCATCACGAGTATCCAAGCGGCGAGGAAGATCAATAACGTGACTAGGCTATTCATTCATCGCCTTTCTGTAAGCTCTAAGCGTATCGGCGTCGTCTTGGGATGATATCTCGATAGATCTGCATACCATATCGCATATGGAGATCGGGATGCCGCTGGTCGGGCTGTAATAGACGTTCCTGTGCGCTCTTCTCGTCTTGACGAGTCCCCTCTCCCGCAGGATCCTCAGGTGCCTCGACACGTTTGCCTGGTTGAATCCCGTGATCTCGACGATCCTGCTCACGTTCATCTCACACTCGAACAAGTGGTGCAGTATGAGAAGACGTGAGGGATCGGCCAGGGCCTTCAATCGGTCTGCGATGAGGCCGAACGTCACCTTCTCGTCCTTTGAGTTCATTGCGGCTCCTTCGTATTATCATATGAGTATATGATAATATATGAAGTGATGCAAGCTTTTTTTACCCTATTTCATGGATTCCGTTCGATATCAGAGCTCGATCCTCTGCCATCCGCCCTCCCTATCAGATCTCGATCCTCAGCCATCCGCCCTCCCTGTACTTCCAGGTGACGGCCATGGAGAATGTTATTATATATAGGAAGAAACCCCACCAAGCCATCACGATTCCGCCGTCGAGCATCTCAACGGCCAGATACGAGAAAGGTACCATGACGCACCAGATGCATATCGTCTGCGATACCATTACGAAGAGAGTGCTTCCTACACCCTGGAGCGTCCGGGACAGGACGATGGCCACGCCATCGAGGATCTGGAACGCCCCCAGCAGGCGGAAGGGGAGAACCCCCTTCTCTATTGTCACCGCGTCCCGGACGAAAATGCCCATTATCTCTCTGGGGAGGAACATGAAAAGGGTGCCGATCGCTCCCATCATGAGCGCCCCGAGCCCCACGGAGTGCCACCCGTAGTTTACAGCCTTTTCCTTGTCGCCCTCACCGAGGCTGCGTCCGACAAGGGTTGCTGAGGCCGTTCCGATAGCCAGGCCTATCATAAAGGACAGGTTGAAGGCCTTGTAGATGATATTGCTTATTGCGAGCTCACCTACACCCAGACGTCCGATGAAGCTCATGAAGACGATGAAGCCGGCGATCGAGGCGCTCTGCAACGCTCTCGGAGCCGATATTTTCACGATTGCGGCCATCAGCCTGGCCGAGATCCGCCTTCCGTGGGGTGGCGCTTTGAGCGGCCTTAGAATGAAGATGGTTATCGAGACTTGGTAGATAATGAATCCGATACCGGTGCTTACCACCGATGCTATCGCCGCGCCCTCGACCTCCATTCTCGGGAATATCCAGTGACCGAATATCAGAAAGTAGTTCAGTACGATGTTCAGTATGTTTATGCCGATGGACATTATCATATCGAGCCTGGGCCTTGCGATACCGTAAGTGAAACCCCTGAGTGTGAAGATCACGACTATCGAGAAGAGTCCGAGGAACCGGATACTGAGGTATGGCGTTCCGCTCCCGACGACCTCCGGCTTGTCGGAAAGAAGCGAGAAGAGCCATGGTGAGAGGATGTAACCGAGAACCGATACCGTTATGCCGACTAGCAGCGCCAGCAGGGAAACGCTGTGAAAGATCGGTTCGAACGATTCGCTTTTTCCCTCCCCGAGACGCCTTGATGTGATCGCCTGGGTGCCGATGTTGAGCGATCCGAACACGAGAACGGACACGAGAATGACCATTGATCCGAGTCCCACGGAGGCGAGGGCCGTCTCACCAAGGCGGCTGACCATTAGGGTGTCCACTAGATTCAGCACCGTGTGGGATATCATTCCGACTATAATTGGCGAGGCGAGCCGGATGATCTCTCTGCTCATTCTGGATTCTTCAGTCATACCCTCGAAAAAGCTTTAAAAACAATAAAGATTCAATATAATGTACGGCGATGTGTCGTTCAATGTGGAACTTTGCAGGGAGGTCCAAGGATGCGGCTAAGATCGCCTGCGATTCTCGCGGTCATTATCGTGCTCTCGGCGTATGTATGCATCTCTCATGCCGCCGTCAAGAGGGGTGAGGCGGCCCCGCAATTCGAGCTTCCCTTGGTGAACGGCGGCGGCTATAGCGCTTCCTCCGTTCTTTTTCCGGTCAGTCAGCATACATTTCTCGTCTTCTGGGAGAGCAACTGCGACCACTGCATAGATGGTCTCCTCGAATGTGAGGCTTTCCACCGTGACTATGCCGGTGATGATATCGCGATTGTGGGTGTAAACCAGGATGAGGCGGATCTTTTGCATGTAAGGGGGCTGCTGGAGGCGAACTTGGTCTCCTTTACTCAACTATGGGACAAGGGTGGAAGGGTAGCTGGGGAATACGGTGTGCCCCTGGCCACCTTCGCAATATACCTGGTGGACAACCACGGCGTTGTCGTTGACGGTGTCATCGATCCGCATGGCGGTATGGATGAGATCATGACGGGGATGCTTCTGGGCGGTGAGGATTATTCTCATGCTCGGCAGACGCTGGATGAAGGCCGCGCAGCAGGATGGGAGAATGCCGTAAGCGCCGTCACGGGGAGCGCATCGAGCATATCCGGTGAGGGATTCATGCTCAGCGGCTATCAGCGAACGCGGTTCCTTGCCATCGATTCGTACGGTTCCGGCGCTGCGGGGCCTTACGGCGAGCAGCTCGAGGGTAAGAACGACATGCTGTACAGGTTCGAGCTGGAGGTGTCGAAGAGGATAGGAAAGTACGTGACGGCCGGTGGGCTGCTTCGCGTGAGCAACGAGAGCGAGGATGTGTTAAAGGCGGGTCCCCGGTACTACGGCTCACAGTGGGGGAGCGCGTTCGCCGAGGCGATCATAGGCGATCTATCCTTCAGGCTGGGTTACTACTCTATCTACATGACACCGCTTACACTGATGCGGTGGGACTGGGACGACAATCCCCGTACGGGCGGCGATGCAGGATGCGGGTGCGGGGCGGCCGGAGGCGTGCTGCTTCTCGAAAGCCTAGAGGAGCTCAACCCGGAGCTCTATTTTGAAGGCGGTATCGCCTCATACAGCGGGAGAGGTTTCGAGACGAGTATCTTCTACGGGATCCCCAGAAGGGCCGATCCGATCGATTACCAGGACTGGTATTACTCCGGTTACACCGAGATCGATCCATCCGAATACTACTCCCTCGAGGTGTACGGTTTCGAATGGCGCTGGCAGCGTCTCGTCAAGAGAACGGGGGGATTCCTGAAGGCGGGCCTTCATTATACGGGCACCCGCAACGATCCCAAGACGGTGGATTTCAAGAAACTGGGTTACGCTGTGCAGTACCCCTGGAATATCTTTCACACCCTGTCGCTGATCCTGGAGCTGCCGGTGATAAGGTCGGTCAGATTGAGGGGTGAATGGCTGGCGGTAAACAGGAGCGAGGAGCACAGGCCGCAGGGGCTCCCCGATGCGGGGACGGTTAAGCTGGACGGCGGCGGAGGTATCGCGGGTGTCGTCTATGAGAGGGCGAAGAGGCTGGAGATAAAATGCGATTATCTGCGCCTCGCCCCGGATTTCTCGACGCCGTTCTCGGCCCTGTCGTACGAGGCGAACACCGAAGGGGCCCGCATCTCGTCGAGGCTGCTCCTCCCGGGCGATATATCGGCGGTGTCCGTGTTTTATAAGAGACTGAGGGAGGTCGAGGCTCGGTACGCGGAAGCGGAGAAGGAGCGGATCTCCATGTTCGGGGCCTCCTACGACCTGGATCTGTCGAACGGCGTGGGGTGCGGGATCGGGTGGATCGACCGGGGTGTATGGAGGGACGGGACGGTTGAGAGAGAGGATCAGAGCCGGCGAACAATGACCTTAAGCGCGCGTTACCGTTTCACGAATAATACACTTGCACAGGCGCAGTATCAAAGGGTGATGACGGAGGGAGGCGGCGGTGTGAGTGAAGAGTCACATGCCGACCTTTACTCCCTGTATTTCACGACGGTATTCTGATCCGCCGGATCGCTATCTTGTTGTTGTGGATCAACCGGCCCCGTACGGTTGATGCGCGCAGGCATCAATGCGGATCGAGGCTCTTCAACGATCCCCAGGAATCATCCTCTGCACCGGTAACGGTTATCAGATCGAAGTAGTCTATCTCGAGGCCTCCGCCGCTTACAGATACGAGCCTGACAGTGTAATTGGGTCCGTAGATACCAGCATAGCCGCCCCCGTCGGCCTCTATCCAGCAGGTTCAACTGAATCCCTGGCCCGTGAACCCGAAGGTGATCTGCTGGGGCATGCTGGGCTCTTCCGGGTAGAGGAGCATGTTTACCGTGTACTGCCTGCCGAGCTCGCCCCTGCAACGGAGTGTGGCCGAGAAAATCCCGAAGTCACTGGCCGTAATGCCGTAATTAACCCAGTCGTTCTGGTAGTCGAGACCGATCAGCGAGCCCAATCCGGAGTCTTGGATGGGATACCCGCCCACGTCGTAGCATTGGTCGAAGTCCTCAGCCTGCTGTCTTATGGTCTCGCAGCGGATCGCTGAGGTCGGCAGGGCAAACGAAACAACCAGGCTGAGCAATAGCAGTGGATACCTTCTCATACCCCCGTCCTTTTATGTTCTTTAGGATAATACCACCTTTTCGTTCGGCGATCAATCGAATTGATTGCAGCCGGCCCGGCCCTTGCGAAGTATAAACCGGATTATGAGAAATTAATCAGATATACCGTATTCGTGTAAAATAATTTTAAAACATTTCTTGAGTTAAAAAATGATACATGATACAATGTTCGAGCGGGGAAGCATCAATCTTATTTTAGATCAGCACCGGAAAATATCCTAAGGGGGGGACTATATAATTTTTTATACGAAAGGAGGTGAAAAAGAATGAAGAGAATAGCTATAGGTTTGCTCTTGATTCCTTTAGTGTTCATAGGTTTATCGCTCATTGGCCACGACAAGGCTGACCACACGAATTCACCTGCATTCTCACTCGCTCTCAGCCAGGCGACCCAGAAGCTGGAGGGGACAGCCGGCAGGGTCACCGCAGCCGTTACTCCTTGCGCTCGCGCCGGTGCGTTCAACTACACCGAGGATCCGATAACCTGCTTTGCAACCGAACCGGGATGTCAGGATTTGACTTACGACGACAGGCCGTGCGAGACCCTCGATCACGGCGTAATGACGTGTGATCACGAGACTCCGACCTGCGATGCCGAGATGACATGCAGGGGCCGCTACACCTGTGACACGAGAGCCACATGCGATGGATCTGCGACCTGCGACGCGACCGAGACATGCTGGAACAGCACGTGCGAGCAGATAGATCAGACGTGCGACGGAGAGACGAGTACGTGTGACGGCGGAGCCGCCTGCGATTTTACAGTCGATGGCACCCACACCTGCAACGGTTCCGAAACGTGTTCGAACACGTGCCAGGGTTGGCCCACGTGTGAGGATGTCATGACCTGTGACGTCACCTGCGAGGGGACGATCACTTGCGCCGGATGGGCTACCTGTGAAGGCGGAGTGACATGTGAGGAGACGTGCGAGGGTGAGACCTGCGACGGTACCTCAACCTGCGACGGAGACCCGACGTGCGACTACACGTGCTCCGGCAATACGTGCGAGGCCGCCCTGCCGACGTGTGACGGCGGACCGACCTGCGACGGCGGATGGACCTGTGACGGATCCGCGACCTGCGACGGTGGCGCGACGTGCGACTACACGTGCTGCGGCTCCACGTGTGATACGACCTGCACGGTCGATGCAGGCGGGCCGACGTGCGACGGCACTTCGCCCACCTGTTTCAACACATGCAGCACATGGCCGACATGCCAGGCGAATCCCGAGTGCGGGATAACGTACGACGGCACGGCGACATGCGACGGCAACGCGACGTGTGTGTCCACATGCGGCGATATGTGGCCGACGTGCGGTCCCGATTACACATGTGCCGGTTATGGAGCGGTTACCTGCGATCCTTTGGATCCCGAATGCTGCACGGACAACGAACGTACAAGTTGGGGAAGGATCAAGAATCTGAAGGACGAGTAGCAGGACGCTCTATCTATCTATGGAAGCAGGGCACGGGAAGATTTCCGTTGACCCTGCTTCCTTTTTAGTGATAAGAATTTCCATATTGTACGGACTTGTATTTCCTTTAGATATCGGGGTATTTTTCTATATATGCGGACCGCACGGTTATTATTTCTATTCCTGTCCATTCAATTCTTCCTCTATAACATGGGATTGCTGAGCAGACGGCTCAGCCTTCTTGCCTCCATGGTATCGCTGCTCGTCTTCGTCGCTCTTACGGTACCGGCGTGGAGGATTAAGGGTAAGGTGGGACTGTCGGGCATCTTGCCGTTTCTCGGGCTTGCCCTTGCGCTCATTGTGATAGCGAGGGGATCGCGGGAGCAGCTTTTCGCCTACCCAGTTCTTCTCGCTTCGTTTCTTCTGCTCCCGATGCGCGAGGATCACGAGAGCGGAGAGCGCGAAAGCCTCGCTCTCGGTGTTTTCATATACTCGATCCTAGTGTATCTGGAGATCCACGTGCCGTCGTTCTGGTATTTCATTCACTCCTCGGGATTGAGGTTATCGGCGCTCTCGGGCAGGATGATCGGGCAGGATTACCTGCTCGGGCAGACGGCGGCCGGGGTGCCGGTCCTCCTGCTCTTTCTCTCCTACTACTGCGCCGTTGCGATTTCAGCACGCAGAGGGGGGATCGTTTATCTCATCAAGTGCCTCGTGCTCTCGTTAGCCGTTCAGGCTGCCGTGCTCGCGCTGCTCACTCCCCTGGCGATCCTCATTCAGGCGAAGGCTCCTTCATGGGACCTGCTTCTGTTCAATCCATCGGCCTTTGTTTTCGCAGGGCTCCTGCTCCCCCTTCTGGTAAGAAAACCCGAGCGGAGGCCTTCCCGCGAAGGAGGATACAGATTCGGCTTGATCATCGCCCTGGGGATAATCTCGCTCGTTCTCTCTATCTTCGTTACCATAAGGCCTTCTCCTGGAACGGGGACGGGCAGGATAACGATCCTGGACAAGGGGTATCTCAACTGGAACGTGCCGTTTTACGGCAAGTACGGTCACAAGTCCGGGGGGATGTTCGGATATCTTCCCAAGCTTCTTCGTGCCTGCGGATACGATGTGGAGATCTCGGATGAGATAGGCAGGGAGAGCCTGTCCGGGACGGACGCCCTCGTGGTGATCAACGTCCTCGAGTACTTCAGCGAAGAGGAGAAAGAGTCGGTGGTCGAATTCGTGAGGGGAGGCGGAGGGCTTCTGGCGCTGGGTGATCACACAGGGGTAAAGGGTATCAGGGGACCCTTCAACGACCTGCTAGAACCGTTCGGGATAGAGTTCATATTCGATTCAGCCACCTTCCTGTCCAAGGGCTGGGGCGAGGAGACCGATCTCTTTCCTCATCCCATAACCCACGGCCTCTACTCTCCGCACGAGATGGATATATGGGTAGGCGCCGGCCTGGGGGTGACCCGTCCCGCGCGCCCGGTCGTACTGGCCAAGTACGGCTTCTCGGACATCGGGAGCATCACGGCTTTCGAACGTGCCTATCTGGGCAACCGTATCTTCGATCCGGGGGAGCAGCTGGGAGACCTTGTTCTGGCGGCATTGAGCGATTTCGGCAAGGGCAGGGTGCTGGTCTTCGGCGATACATCCTCTTTCCAGAACGGCGCAATGGTGACGAGCTACCGTTTCGTGTCCCGCGTGGCCTCGTGGCTCACGTCGGGAGGTTCATACGGACCCTGGAGAACCCTTATACTGCCTCTTTTGGCGTTGGTGATCGCCGTTACGGCGGCGGTTAGAAGGGATATGCTCGCCCTGGGCGTTATCGGCGCATCGCTGCTCATCGGGACGACCATAGGGCTCGTACCGCGGAGGATGGAACGCAGCGTACCTCTCGAGATGCCCACGGCGGTCATAGACGATTCTCATTTCGGGAGGTTCAACAAGCTGACGTGGTTCGATGACTGCTGCGGTGGACTGCAGTACAACCTGATGAGGGGCGGGTACTTCCCGCTGATGATGCAGAGGTTCGAGGAAGATCAGATCATGGGAAGCGATATACTGGTGTTCATGGCGCCGGTCAGGCCCTTCAGTGCGGGAGAGATAGATGTTATGGAGCGCTTCATGGAGAAGGGCGGCTGGATCCTCTACGCATGCGGCTTCGATGAGGCCGACGGATCGAGGGGCTTTCTCGAGCATATGGGATTGAAGGTGCTGGATGTGCCGCTGACGAACTTCACGGACTCTCTCGGCGTTTGGGATGTAAGGGTCAACAAGGGCTGGGGGATAGAGGTGGCCGCTCCCGGCGCCAGGATCATCGCGGAGAGGTTCGGCTATCCGTACATGGTGGAGCTTAGGAGGGGCAGGGGCGGCATCATACTGATCGCGGACAGCACATTCCTGCTGAACCAGAACCTGGAGGCGATGAACACGTATTTCAAGGACAACGTACACTTCTTCAAGGAACTGCTGGAAAGGATACGCGGGGAGCCGGGGGCGGGGCCGGCCGGTTCGGACGAGAAGCAGCCGGGGGTGCGTTCTTGATATTTCTGAATTATCTTGGGCTGTTGCTCCTTTCCCTATCGTGGCTCTGGACGCTTCACGTCTTCCATCCTCCGGGCGGATTGTGGCCGGTATTCATCGTCCTGGGGATCGCCCTCCTCGTGTTTCCGGCTCGTTCCGTGACCTTGATTCGGGATCATCTTCGTTACAGGGGCGGCGGACGGATCGATCCAGACGGGCATCAGGACATGTCCCGCCGTAAAGGCGAGTACGGCAGACTCCCCCGAGCCTCGCTGATGCTGCTGATCCCCATGATACTGGCGATATTCACACTGCCCAGGCCTTTCAACCTGGGACCGATTGTGCTGTCCATAGCGCTGATCGGCGGAGTGGTCCGGGGGGAGGGTGTTGGAGGTTTCAGGCCCATAACCGGAGGATTGATTGCAGGGGCAGTGTTGACGGTGCAGTCTTTCCTTTTTCCGATAGTGGCTCTTATCTCGGCGCACGTTCATACCGTCCCCGTGCTCGGTTATATTCTTTACCCCTTCATCCGTCTCTTCGATCCGACGGCTTACGTGAGCGGAGGAGTGATCTTCGTTTCGTCGGTTGAGGAGATATTCGGCCTCGGAGTGTCGATGGAGAAGCTGGCATTGATCCCTATGGCGCTGTTCTTTGCAGCCGTCGTACTCTTCAGGGCAGCCGTTGGAGACGCGCTCAGAACCCTGCTGCGGCTGTTGCTGGCCTTCCTTGTCTATGGAGCCGTTCGTTTCATAGCCGTGTTCTTCGCCGCGGTTATTCTGAACAACGAGGTCATATTCTGGAATCGCCTGGCCATACTTCTGAGCCTTATACCGCTGCCGCTGCTCGTTGCATGGGGCGTTCCGGGCGCCTTCCACGGCGGTGAAAGGGAAAAAGACGGTAAAGAGGCGATCGCCGTGGGCGTTCCTCTCAGGGGAACCGTCGTCGTAGCTCTTGCAGCGTTTCTGGCGGCGGGATCGCTCCTGTTCCATGATCCCGGCAGCCGTAAGGGTGGAAGGGTTCTTTTCGATGAGAGGTACAGTGACTGGGAATGGTCGACGCAGGTTTACGACAGGGATTGGTACGGATCTAAATCCGGTTATAACTATTACTGCCTGGCCGAGTATATAAATCATTTCTTCGATATGGAGAGGGGGCTCGAACCCTTCACCCCCGAATACCTCGCGGGCTTCGACATCGTTATAATAAAAACCCCCACGCAGTCCTTCACGGAAGACGAGATCGACATGCTGTCCGAATACGTTGAGAACGGAGGGGGGCTTTACCTGATAGGGGATCATACAAACGTATTCGGTACGAGCACCAATCTGAATCCGATCGCGGCGAGGTTCGGACTGCGCTTCAACTACGATTCGACATATCAGCTTCACTCACTCGCCCTGACGAATTACTATTCACCCCGCTTCCTTGCACACCCGGTAATGCTGCACGTGCCTCATTTCTTCTTTGCAACCTCGTGCTCGATGGATTCGCCTGTTTTCGGCGAGAACGTGATCGCGGGGAACGCCCTGAGAGCGATCCATCTGGATTATTCGCAGGTCAGCTATTTCCCGAAAAAGGACGAGAAGGAATACGATTTCGGATATGTGATGCAGATGGCCGGAGTCAAGGCGGGGAAGGGCAGGGTGCTTGGGTTCACGGACAGCACGGTCTTCTCGAATTTCTTCATGTTCATACCGGGAAAACCCGAGCTGTTCCTTGGATCGTTGGATTGGCTCAACAGAACGAACAGGTGGAGCTTCCTCAACCTGCTGTTTATCGTCTCCTCGGTGCTGCTCGTTGTCTATTCCGCGGCGATCCTGCGGCGCTATGACAGGTTGACCGTGAGCGGTTCGGTTTTCTTCGGGTTGACCCTTGGTGTCGTCCTGTCCCTTCTTGTGTTCGAGTCCCTCAAGAGGAATGCTTACCCGCCCTTGAAACCGATCAGGGAGATCAAGACGATAGCCTTTGATCAGGATCCCTCGAGGTTCGAGATGCCTGTCAAGCATCTCGTCCGGAACAAGCACGCGGGCTATCATACGTTTTACGTCTGGACACAGCGTATGGGTTTTGCACCTTCCCTTAACAAGACATTGACCCAGTCACTCGAGGCATCGCCTATCACGGTCGTCGTGAATCCCGTCCGCAAGCTCTCTATAGAAGAAATAGACTCTGTCGTCGAATATATAAGGAAGGGAGGGAACCTTCTCCTGATCGTAGAGCCCAGAAACAGGATGTCGACAGCGGGGGATTTCCTCGGGATATTCAGGATGACCATTTCACATTCCGTTTCGGATACGACTTCCATCTCGAATATCAAGGGAGAGAGGATATGTGACGCGTACGGCGCCGGCTTCATAAACGGCGGTATTCCTCTCCTGACGCTTCCGGGAGGCAGGGTTGTGTTCTCTTACGAGAAGCTGGGCAAGGGCAGATTATTCGTATTCTCGGATTACAAGATATTCTCTCAGGCGACCACGGGGCCGACATCGATCGTTCCCAACCTCAGGACACGTGAGATATTCGAGCTTGAATATCAGATTCTGGAGATCTTGCAGGGGACGAGGAGACCGGAGGATATAAGGCCGTATTCACCGGCGGAGGGTTAGCGCGTCGTTCCGGATGACGATCGAATCAAGCGGCGGGCCGTGTCACCGCCGTTTTTGTTATGGTTTTCAATCCTTCATACCGGTTCTGCTCACGTCCGCTTGCCCGGCCTCTCCCCGGGATCCCTCCCGGCCGCCCGGAGCACTATCAGCAACGAGGCCGCTCCCGCCACGAGGCATAGGATTGCGGGCACACCCACGGTAAGGAGAAGATATCCGAACACGAGCGAGACGAGCCCGACGGTTGCGGCATATGGAAGCTGCGTCTTGACATGGTCTATGTGGTCCGCCGTCGATGCCATGGACGACATGATCGTTGTATCCGATATTGGAGAGCAGTGGTCTCCGAATACGGCGCCCGAGAGTATCGCGGCTACCGACGCGAACAGGATATGGTCGGCCGGGCCGCCGGTTATCCCGGCCGATTCGGCGGAGCCGTACACGAGGGGAATCACGATCGGCGTCAGAATCGACATCGTCCCCCATGATGTCCCGGTCGAGAAGGAGATTCCCATTGCTATGAGGAATACGATCATCGGAATGAAACGCGGGGAGAGGATCCCCGATAGATTGTGGACCAGGTAGTCGGCCGTATGCAATTCGGTGCAGACCTTGCCTATGCACCATGCGAGAACCAGGATCACGAACGCGGGCAGCATCGATTTGATCCCGTTGATCCAGGCGTCGAGGACTTCACCCAGCCTGATGAGCCTTTGGGATACCGCAAGTATGGCCGCGGCGATGCATCCCGAGAAAGATCCCCACAGAAGGGCCTTGAACGAATCCGAGGCCTTGAGCGCGTCTATAAATCCGAACGAGCTCTCGCCCGCGGCCTCCATTGACGCGGCACCGGTTTTGAGCAGCCCGATGAATGTGACGATCAGGGATACGGCGATGGGGATAACACCGTTTATCGCCCGCGGCACGGCGCCGTCCGCCAGCGCGATGCTGTCAGAATCCATGTTTGAAAGCGGTCTGGCGGTTTCACTGCTGACCTTTCCGGTTGTCCTCGCTCTTCTCTCGGCGGCCAGCATCAGGGAGTAGTCCCTGCCCGTTATGATTATGAAGAGAACGAACAGAAGCGCAAGGATCGGGTAAAAGCTGTAGGGGATCGATGAGGCGAATACGGCGAGGGGATTCCTGTCGACGCCGATGGAGGTCAATGCCTGCCCGATCAGGGAGATCTCGAACCCTATCCAGCTGGTTATGATAGCGAGTGAGGCGATCGGGGCGGCCGTTGAATCGACGATGTAAGACAGCTTCTCCCTGGATATTTTGAGCCTGTCGGTAAGCGGACGCGTTGAATTCCCCACTATCAGGGTGTTCGTATAATCGTCGAAGAAGATGATCATTCCCATCAGCCAAACGGCGAACTGACCGCGCTTGGGCGTTGTGGCTATTCTTGAAACCCTGTCCACGATACCCTTCATCCCTCCCATTCTCGTCGTTATGCCCACCATACCTCCGAGGAGCAGAGTGAAAACGATGATCGCTATGTGGTCCGGACCCTCTCCCGGATCGGACAGTGTTCCTATCACGTAGTGGTCCACTATTCGGAGGATCGAAGAAACCGGCTCGAATCCGGAGACGAAGAAAGAGCCGAGCCAAATGCCTGCCAGCAGCGCGAGGATCACCTGCCTGAATATCAGAGCGAATGCGATGGCAATCAGGGGCGGGAGGATCGATATGATCCCGTCGATCGAGCGAACTTCGCCGCGGTACAATGTCTGCCCGTTCTCGATAACAATCGATTTTTTGCCGGTTGAGCCGGTCTGGAGCGTCACCCCCTCTTCGAATAGCTCCCCGGCCGTCCCGTGGAATACAGGCGAGCCGTCAAACTTCACGATCACGCTGTCGGTGGGGGAGACCGATTCCTCGAGCATTCCGGCCGGTGGGATGTACGGGTAGGGAACATTCTTCAGGATTGTTATTCGATCCGGCTCTCCGGCTTCAGCGTATGTCGAATGAATTGAAAGGAACAGGGAGAGCATCGCGAGGACCATGCAAAGGGTTTTGACTTCCACGCGGGTATTATTTTTGCACGATGCTTTCATAGCGGGAGACCGTGAGAGTTCTATGTTATCTCTTCTATCGTCACATCGGTGCTTTCATTCATCGACCGGGCCGCGGCACGGATATGATCCCATGGGGAATGAAGGTTGTGCTCCTCGAAGAGGTCGTCCCTGCCCGATGCCTCCTTGACCGCCTCGAGCGATGCGGCATCGACCGAGATCATGTTTTCTCCGCAGATGTATCCTATATCGTCGAGTATGATCGGACCCGCGTCTGCGACGCAGTCGCACAGCTTGGATATATTTTTCAAAACGTTTACGGCATAGACTTTTTTCATGCGTGAGTGCGCCAGTGCGGCGGCCTCGCCGATGAGATCGTCGAACTTCGCAAGGCGCGGCGAGATGCAATTCTCCGGACAGACAATAACACAGTTGCTGCAGCCGGGACACCAGGTCCTGTCGAAATACGGGCGTTTCTCATTCAGCCGTATGTTGCCGGTGGGGCAATTATCCACGCAGCTGTTGCACTGTGTGCATCCATCGCCGTATACGGGTTTCCCGCCTTCATGGATGGCGCCCTTTGTCTCTTTCGACATGCAACCCATGCCGACGTTTTTCACGGCGCCGCCCATACCGCACGCAAGATGGCCTTTGACGTGAGAGAGGAGAAGCACGCCGTCCGCTTCAAGCGTCACGGAAGCCGCGTTGTACGTCATGAATTCGCCCTCTATTGGAATACTGTCGTTGGAAATGACCACGGGCGCTCCCAATTCGTCTTTGGAATAACCGTGGTCAGCTGCGACTTTCAGGTAACTCTCCGCATTGTTTCGGGGGCTTCTGTAGACGACTGGTGTATCGAATATGAAAGGATGTAACCCTATTTCTTTGAGCGATTCCACAATCTCCTTCACGAAGGATGACTTTATGAAAAAGGGATTGCCCGGTTCACCCATATGGAGCTTCACGGCAACGTTGTCTCCAGGCTCTAAATAGTCCTGCAGTTTTTCCCGAAGGTGATTAAATAGGGATTCATCACTGCGGATCAACACGCATCTGTTTATCATAACTGTTTTCCTGTCGCTGATAAAAACGCTGCTGAAAATTTATTAGAATATATCAACGGCGTTTTTTTATGTCAACGCATCAGTCGGAAACAAAATGCTTCGAACTAATGTTGAAGAAAAAAGTATTTATTATTTTTAAAAACTCCTTGACACTTTTTTGCACAAGTGAATAACATGAGCACAATAAAAAGTTACTCTTTCACCATCGGACTTTTTATTGCGGTTGATCTTTCAAAGGTGAAAGAAAAAAGTAGGGTCAGGCTTTCAACTTTTTCAAAGGGGTGGACAAAATGGCTGTCAAGGCTAAAGCCAAAAAGAAAAAGAAAGCCAAAGCCAAAAAGAAGGTAAAGGCCAAAGTCAAGAAGACGACGAAGGCCAAAGCCAAGAGGAAGACGAAGGCCAAGGCCAAGAGGAAGACGAAGGCTAAGGCCAAGAGGAAGACGAAGGCTAAGGCCAAGAGGAAGACCAAGGCCAAGGCTAAGAGGAAGACCAAGGCCAAGAGGAAGACCAAGGCCAAGGCTAAGAGGAAGACGAAGGCCAAAGCCAAAAAGAAGGTCAAGACCAAGGCCAAGAGGAAGACCAAGGCTAAGAGGAAGACCAAGGCCAAAGCCAGAAAAAGATAGCGTTAGAGCGGAGTATCATCTTTGCGTAGCGGGGAAAGGGGACTTTCCCCGCTATTTTTTCCTTTCGAATGTGCACGGTTGCCGCTTCGGCCTTGTTGTGGTATGGATACTGTTACGATCGTTGCATAGTGGTTGTGCGGGGGATCGAATCTTCAAGGATTTGTTCGTGTTGGGAGGTTGCGATGATCGCGAAAATCCGATCTGGTGCGGTGAGAGGGATAGACGGGTTCGGTGTCACGGTCGAGATCGATATCACCCGAGGGTTACCCGCTTTCACTATTGTCGGTTTGCCGAATGCCGCGGTTCGCGAGAGCCGTGAACGTGTAATATCCTCAATCAGGAATAACGGCTTCAAGTTTCCGAGAAAGAGGGTGACCGTCAATCTGGCCCCCGCTGATATACGAAAGGAGGGCGCATCTTTTGATCTTCCGATAGCGATCGGCATTTTGCTGTGCAGTGGACAGATCAGAAGCCAGAATACGGAGGAGACGATCATTCTCGGCGAGCTGGCACTAGATGGAAAGCTGAAACCGGTGAAGGGCATTCTTCCGATTACCTGTTTCGCCAGGGATAGCGGATTGGGCTGCGTTGTCGTGCCGGAGAAAAATTCCAGTGAGGCGTCCGCTGTCAGCGGAATCGGCGTTGCTGCATGTGTCGATCTCGGGGAATCGATCGATGTTCTTGAAGGAAGATCGAAACCTAGACCGCCGATAGAGCCGGCGGGAAAGGTGGATCCCGGATTCGAACTGGATTACTCGCAGGTTGCCGGCCAGCGATCGGCGAAGAGGGCACTTCAGGTGGCGGCATCGGGCGGGCACAACGTTTTGATGATAGGGCCGCCCGGTTCCGGTAAGACGATGCTCGCCCGGAGGCTGGTATCGATACTGCCTCCGCTGGATGAGGATGAGGCCCTCGAATGCGCTAAGATCAAGAGCGTTATCGGCGGATTGGACGGTACGGGGATCAGCTACAGGAGGCCCTATAGGGCGCCCCATCATTCCGCCAGCGACGCCGGGCTTGTCGGCGGAGGGAGAAATGCGACTCCCGGTGAAGTGACCCTCGCCCATAACGGCGTTCTTTTCCTGGACGAGCTCAGCGAGTTCCGCAGAAACGTGCTCGAGACACTGAGGCAGCCGATCGAGGAGGGCAGGATAGTGATCTCCAGGGCCTCGGCGAGCTGCTGCTACCCCGCCAGGGTTCAATTGGTGGCGGCCCTGAATCCGTGCCCATGCGGATACTCCGGAAGCAAGGTGAATGTGTGCACCTGCACTCCACTTCAGATCAGACGGTATCTTACGAAGATATCTGGGCCGCTGCTCGATAGGATATCGATACACATCCCGGTGCGCGCCCTGAGCAAGAGCGACCTGGAGGATGGATTCAAGATACCAGGTCCAGCGTCCGGTGAAATGAGGGAAGCGGTGATGCGGGCAGCCGGCGTGCAGGCGGACAGGTACAGGGGATTCGAAAGCATAAGAAGAAATTCCGATGTGCCGTATTCACTGCTGGAGGATCTGTGTCCAATGGAGGCGGGGGCCGCCGGATTGCTGTCGAAGGCCCAGTTCAGCCTTCATTTCAGCGCCAGGAGCAGAAAGAACATCATCCAGGTGGCTCGAACAATCGCCGATTTGAGTTGCTCGGAGCTTATCGGGAGCGAGCACATGGCCGAGGCGATCCAGTACAGGATGCCCAAGACATTGTGCTTGTGATTGCGGCTCCTACAGGTTTCTCGCGTGGAGGATATCCCGCGCTATTATCATCCTCTGGATTTCGTTCGTGCCCTCGAATATCCGGTTTATCCTCGAGTCGCGGTACATCCTCTCTATTGGGAAGTCCGCTATGTATCCGTAGCCTCCATAGATCTGCATGGCGTTGTCGACTATGCGGTCTAGGGCTTCCGAGCAGTAGAGCTTCACAATGGAGGATTCTCTGGTAACGTTCTTGCCCTCGTCGTACATCCAGGCCGTGCGGTAGAGGATCGATTCCATGTTGAACACCTCGGTGGCCATATCGGCCAGCATCCACTGGATGCCCTGGTACTTGGATATCTTCTGTCCGAACTGCACCCTTTCCTTCGAGTATTCTGCGCTCAGGGCCAGGGCCTCTTTCGCCGCCCCCAGGGCCGCGGCCCCCAGACCGAGCCTGCCGCATGCCAGAACCCGCATGCCTACCAGAATGCCCCGGCCTACGCGGCCAAGCACGTTCTCCTTGGGGACCTTGACATCCTCGAAGATCAACTCGGCGGTCTCCGATCCTCTTATCCCCATCTTCTCCTCGATCTTTCCCACACTGAATCCCTCGAAGTTCTTCTCGACTATGAACGCCGTGGATTTACCGTCTGATTTTCCGCCCACCGTCTTCGTGAACACGGTGAAAACATCGGCGAAGCTGCCGTTCGTGATGAATATCTTCCTGCCGTTGAGGAGCCAGTGGTCGTCTTTCTCCTCCGCGGTGGTTTCCGAGCTGAAGGCGTCGGAACCCGCGTTCGGTTCGGTAAGGGCGTATCCGGCTATCATCTTCCCCTCGGCCAGGGGCACCAGGTACTTCTGCTTCTGCTCCTCCGTGCCGAACATGTATATGCCGGAGCTTCCGATGCTCTGGTGGGCGCCTATGAATGTGGCTGTGGAGGCGCAGCCGCGGCCGATCTCCTCCTGCATGATGCAGTAACCCATCTCGCCCATCCCCGCACCGCCGTATTCCGGGGGGAAGGCGATCCCCAGAAATCCGAGCTCGGCCATCTTGTCGATGAGATCCCGCGGAATCTTCTTCTCCTTGTCTATCTTCTCGGCTATCGGCTTCAGCTCGTTGTCCACGAACTTGCGGACCATGTCCCTGAGCATCATCTGTTCGTCGGTGAAAGTCCAATCCATTCCCAGTGCCCTCCTTCGGTCGTATCTCGATGGTAAAATAGAATAATCGCGTGTCGATTCGGCCGGTTGCGGTCCTGTCGGTGTTCAGTGCCCCGCAGGGCCGCCGCCGACTCAATCCGTGGTCAATCGATAGCTGTATTGCATTACCGTTTAGATGCGGAAGGATAAGAAGCGGCAGACCGGCATGTCAAGAGAAATGCATTTCTCCAGTGCGGATCGGGGCTTCCGAAGAAGCTTATGATCATTAATTTGGTTGAAACACCTGTAATTGCTGTGATAGCTTTTTCCTTCTTAAAGGATTATGTGCTTCGGCCGATTCTGGTCGAGGTGGCGGCCGTTTGATCTCATCGCGCTAGCTGTATAATATGAATATGTCGAGATCGAGAAAATACGACGCCAGGCCCGAGTGGTTTCCTAACGGTGAGGCCGGGGCGGCCGATCTCTTCCGCCGCGTCGTCCCGCTGGTGCGAAGGGCGTTGAAACGCGAGAAGGATCCATACGTAACAGAGCTTGCGAAGAAGAAGAGGTCGCCGTTCAAGGTGCTCGTCTCCACTGTGATAAGCGCGCGGACGAAGGACGAGGTGACCGCGGACGCGAGCACGAGGCTTTTCTCTGCGGCCGACAATCCGAAGGCTATGCTGAAGCTATCCGAGAAGAGAATATCGGAGCTGATATACCCGGCCGGTTTCTACCGGACGAAGGCGCGTGCGATCCGCGCTCTGTCCGGGATGATAATCGAGCGGTTCGGCGGGCGTGTACCGGATACGATAGAGGAGCTCGTGGAGCTCCCGGGTGTCGGGCGTAAGACGGCGAACCTCGTCTTGATCCTGGGGTTCGGCAAGCCCGCGATGTGCGTGGATACCCATGTGCACAGGGTGTCGAACAGGCTCGGGGCGATCGAGACGGATGATGCGCGGATGACGGAATTCGCTCTCAGGAAAGTGCTTCCCAGAAGGTACTGGCTACAGATAAACGATCTCTTCGTTGTGTTCGGACAGAAGATATGCAGGCCGGTCTCTCCGCTATGCTCCACGTGCATCGTTCGCTCTCACTGCGCAAGGATCGGTGTGAGGAGATCGAGATAATGGACGCTGTGGGGCGTAGAGTTTGAGATAAAAGCCGCCGGGCCGTTGAGGGCTTGCGGTGCATGGGTGCGGGATGTTGATTAAATAATGATGCAAGATAAAGTCTGGCGAATTAGTCGAGAGAGGAGCCGTTGATGAGAAGATTTCTGACTATGGCGTTGGTGTTGTTGATCTACGTTCCCGTAACAGCGGAAGATCGTCTCGAATTCGAGAGCTACTTCACGGGCAAGTCACTGCGGATCGATCTGTTCCATTCCGGTACGGCTGATATGGAAGTGTACAGCCTGGACAGGCTTATCGAGGAGCCCTGCTGGGGCGGTAACCCGAGGTCGCTAATAGATGATATGAACCTCGGTAGTCACATGGTGCGCGTCTTCGACCTCGAGACGAACCGCCTGATCTATTCGCGCGGGTACTGCTCCATCTTCGGCGAATGGGTAACGACGGGGGAAGCGGAGGACGGCTTCGCAAGGACATTCCACGAGTCCGTTATCCTGCCGTTTCCAAAGAAACCGGTACAGGTGCGGATCGACCGGAGGGACAGGGAAAATATATTCAGGAATGTCTTCGATCTCGTTGTGGACCCATCCGATTACCATATCGACACCAGCTCCAGCTACCGGCATTTCAGGGTCAGGGAGCTCGATTACAACGGCCCGCCCGGCAGCAAGGTCGATATCGTCATTATCGGGGACGGCTACAGGAAGGATCAGGCCCACAAGCTTCGCAAGGATGCAAAGAGGTTGCTGAAGGTTTTCTTCGATACCGAACCGTTCAAGAGCAGGAAGAGCGATTTCAACGTTCGGCTGATCGAGGCGCTCTCCGAGGACATGGGGGTCGACGATCCGCGCAAGGGGGAATACGTGAGCAACCTGCTCGGCCTCTCATTCAACACATTCGATATAGACAGGTACGTGATCACAACGTCCAACAGGGTTCTTCGAGATGTGGCCTCGGCGGTCCCGTACGATCAGATCATCATCCTCGCCAATTCAGAGAAGTACGGAGGAGGCGGGATTTACAATCTATACTCCACCTGTATCTCCGACAACGAATTCGACGGTTATGTATTCGTGCACGAGTTCGGGCACGCCTTCGGGGGATTGGCCGACGAGTACTATTCCTCGAGCATCGCATATAACGATATGTACCCGAAAGGCGTGGAGCCCTGGGAGCCGAATATCACGGCGCTCCTGGACACCACCAATGTGAAATGGGGTGACCTGATCGCCGACGGCGTGCCGGTTCCCACACCGGCCGATTCGGCTCTGTATACGGGGGTTGTCGGATGCTTCGAGGGAGCGGGCTATTCGGCGAAGGGTCTGTACCGCTCATACCTCGACTGCAGGATGTTCTCGAAGAGCCTTGTGGACTTCTGCCCCGTATGCCGGAAAGCGATCGAAAGGATGATCGATTTCCATACCAAGTAGCTGTCCTTGTGGATCTTTGTGAATACGCATTGAGTTCGGATCATTGGCGGTGGCGTGACTAACAAGGTTACCGGATAAAAGCCCGGGATATTTCTGGTGGGATCCGTACTCGATGTGAAGCCGCTGTTGGTGGGGGAGTGCTAGAGCGTGAGCCCGCCGTCCACAACGACCGTTTGACCCTGAATCCAGGAGGCCTCTTCCGACAGAAGAAACGCTGCCACCCGGGCGATCTCCTCGGGACGTGCTATCCTGTGCGTTGGCGTGCGTTCCTTCCAGATCTTCAGAACATCTTCCTTGTCTGGGAAGTAATCGAGTGCGGACGTGTCGACGGGACCGCCCGAGACCGCGTTGACATTTATACCTTTGGGGGCTAGCTCGCGTGCGAAATACCTGACGAGAGCTTCGAGCGCGGCCTTGCTCGCACCGATCGCCGCGTATCCGGGGAGGCATGTGAAGCTTCCGATCGAGGTGACCGCGACGATCTTGCCTCCCGATTCCGGAAAGAGCTTTACCGCCTGCTGCACGCCCAGCATGAATGCGCGCGTATTCGTGTTGATCGAACGCTCCCATCCCAACCTGCCGATACGTTCGGCCGGACCCAGCACGCCGCTTACCGCGTTTGATACGAATATATCCAGCCCGCCAAGCTCGTCACGGACCTTCGAGAAAAGCCCCTTGATCTCCTTGTGGTCCGAAATGTCGGCTCTGACGGTCACGGTCTTTCTGCCGATTTTCTCGATCGAGGCCTTTGTTGCCTCGGCAGATTTCTCGTCCTTCACGTAATTGATCGCAATATCAGCCCCTTCTTTCGCCAGGAGCAGGGCAATGGTCTTCCCGATGCCCCTCGATCCACCGGTGATAAGGGCCCTCTTTCCTTCAAAGCGTTCCATCTTACTATCCTTTTCAATCGGTTTGTTCAGGGCCGGCCGCTTCATTCAGACCCGCATTTTATATCCGGTCCGTCCGCTTCAAGCTCACCAGGTGAATCCGCTGCCGCTCTCTAGGAAGTGCATGGCCTCGATCGCCGCCATGCATCCGCTACCGGCGGCCGATATCGCCTGCCTGTAGCGCGGGTCCTGCACGTCGCCCGCCGCAAAGACGCCAGGCACGCTCGTGATCGTATCGCCCTTCGTGACTATGTACCCTTTGTCATCGAGATCGAGTTTGCCCTTGAAGATCTCGGTCGCGGGCTTGTGGCCTATCGCTATGAAGACCCCCTCGACGGGAAGCTCTCTGGTCTCTTCCGTCTTCACGTTCTTGAGCACCAGTGCCGTGACCTTGTTCTGGCCCATGTCGAGGATGTCCTCTACTATGCTGTCCCAGGCGAATTCTATCTTGTCATTGTCGAACGCCTTCTTCTGCATGGCCTTCGAGGCGCGCAGCTCGTCGCGCCGGTGAACGATTGTAACCTTGCTAGCGAACCGCGTGAGGAAGGTGGCCTCCTCGATTGCCGCGTCGCCACCGCCTACAACGGCGATCTCCTTGCCCCCGAAGAAGAACCCGTCGCACGTGGCGCATGCTGACACGCCCTTTCCCCTGAGCTTCTCCTCGGATTCGAGGCCCAACCAGCGTGATGAGGCACCCGAGGCAATGATTATCGATTTCGTTTCTATCGTCTCCTTGCCTGCCTTAACCTTGAAGGGGGGGCTCGCAAGCTCCACTTCCGTCACGTCGGCCCCGAGGAACTCCGCTCCGAATTTTCCGGCCTGCTTCTTCATGCGGTCCATGAGCTCCGGGCCTTCGATCCCGTCGGGAAACGCCGGAAAGTTCTCGACGGTCGATGTGATCATGAGCTGCCCGCCAGGGGACATTCCCTCTATCACAAGTGTCTTGAGCTCGGCCCTGCATGTATAGATGGCGGCCGTCAGCCCGGCCGGTCCGGATCCTATTATGGCTACGTCGTGCATCCTGTTCCTCCAGTATCTTACTGTACGGGCCTGCGCACCGGTTGAGTCCACCGGGTGCCCGGATCCCGTATCCGCGGTTGATGTCTCAATTATCAGGAGAAAGGAGTATAGTAACGACAGGGGAGAGAGACAAGTGAAAACTAATTCGGGAAACGCTTGTCTACGCGCCCTTGACCTTGCGTCGCCTCTTTTTCCTGAGCCCTCTGAGGATGGCGAGATTCTCGATATCCTCTTTCATATCCGGCCCTTTCGGAGTTTCGAGGATCATTGGCAGGTTGGAGAAGCGTCCATCGTTGAGCAGCAGCTCGAATGATTTCAGCCCCAGCTCGCCCTTGCCGATATGCGTGTGCCGATCGATCCGGCCGCCCAGCGGTTTAAGCGAGTCGTTCAGGTGAAAGGCCTTTAGCATATCCAAGCCGAGGATGCTATCGAAGGATTTGAAAGTGGCCCTGTATGCGATCCCTGTTCTCATATCGTAGCCGGCGGCGAAGCTGTGGCAGGTATCGTAACATACGCCTACCCTCTTTTTGTGCTTGATCAGGTCGATGATAGCGGCGAGCTGCTCGAAGCTGTGGCCGATCGTATCCCCCTGGCCGGCGGTTGTCTCCAAGAGTATCTTGGTCCTCTTGCCGCGTGTTTCTGAAAAGATCAGATCGAGGCTCTCGGCTATCGTTCTTATGCCCGCTTCCTCGCCCGCACCCCTGTGGCTGCCCGGATGAAGTACGAGGTAGGGGATGCCAAGGGTGGCACATCTAAGATACTCCTCTAGGAGACCTTTCCTCGATTTCTCGAGTATCGCGCTATCCGGTGAGGCCGTGTTTATTAGGTAGCTCGAATGGGCGAGGATGTAGCCGGATCTGAAGTTACGCTTTTCCCTCTTGAACAGGGCGATTTCGTCCCCTGAGAGCTTTCGGGCCTTCCACTGGTTCGAGCTCTTGACGAAGAGCTGCACCGCGCTGCACCCGATCTCCCGCCCGCGGACAAGGGCTAGGTGAACTCCGCCGGAGATCGACATATGTGCGCCAAGATTCATGTGGTTATAGTTACGTTTTACGTTGACCGTGCTGCTATCGGATACTATCTATATCCTATATATATAGGAAGGAAGGTGGGGAGGCAATGGAATCGAATAATAAAAACGAGCTGGTAGAGCTGATATCGGTCCAGGGAGAGATGGAGGCGGAGATGCTGAGGGGCATACTCGAATCCGAGGGCATAACGCCGCTCGCCAAGGCCGATGTCGTCCACAACGTTCTGCCCCTCACGGTTGACGGTCTAGGCAAGGTAAGGATATACGTCCGCAGGGGGGACCTGGACAGGGCACGTGAAGTGCTGGAGGGGTACGGGGAGAAATGAGAAGTATCCGGTCTCAATAATCACGATGCACTGACTGTGCATCGAATCCACATCAGCCTGTTTCCGCTAGTAGCGCGGCTTAAGACTTGCGCTTTAGGCCCCGAATGGCTATAGTATTTCTCCTGGAAGTGGGAGCTTAACTCAGTGGTAAGAGTGCTACCTTCACACGGTAGAAGTCACAGGTTCAAATCCTGTAGCTCCCACCAGACCTTATTTTATATCTTGTGATATGACAGAGGCTTGCAGCTTCGATTTTATTTCTTCGGCCATTTTTTAACCGCATCGATTTTGTTGTCGAGCGTTTCAATGGCCTTCTTCTTCCGCTCGTCGCTCGAATGAAGGTACCGCGTTACCATATCGAGCTTGCTCCATCCGCCTAGCTCCATGACGGTATAAGGATCGACTCCGCGCTTAAGCAGATTCGTCGCCCAAGTATGCCGGAGATCATGAAACCGCCAGGGCGGGACCTCTTCCCACTTGTACATATACCGCCGCTCAATTGAGAATTTATAACCTATCACTCGGGGATTTCTCGATTCGAACATCTGCCCGCCGTGTTCGGTGAATCGTCTCTTGATGATATTATAGGCCCGGTCCGTGAGGGGGATGCTGCGCGGCTTGAGACTTTTCGTATCGTCGAGATGGAGTATCCTGTTCTCAAAGTCCACGTTTCCCGGCCCTAGCAATACCATTTCAGTAAGCCGCAGTCCGGTGTCGAGTACCAGGTGAATAGCGTCCCGATGCTCGGGGGAAGTGAACTCGACGTTGAGGATCTCTTCGATCTCATGATCTGAAA
>Ga0180431_10000276_pt1 | contig 73355 bp, 30 predicted proteins | sample SS_ome_11_FD_132459 | JGI IMG/M metagenome (GOLD analysis project Ga0180431, IMG submission 132459) | Hypersaline lake sediment archaeal communities from the Salton Sea, California, USA - SS_1_MS_1 metaG | ecosystem: Environmental > Aquatic > Non-marine Saline and Alkaline > Hypersaline >...
CGGCCGCTTTCGGAAAGCTTGAAGACGTGATCGTCGTCGATTCCATAACCGTTTTCAATATCCTTAAAGAGGACATGAAGATCTCCCAGACCATAAAAGACAGGGTAAAAGCCAGGGTAAGGGAGAGGGTGCTTGATATGACCGTTGGCGGGATCATAACAGATGGAGAAAAAGGTAATTCTCTGGCCGCGGCCATGGATACGATCATAGACGAGATAATGGTCTATACCCGCTGTCCGGACGGTCTGCAAGACCTGTCGATGGTAGTGGGTATGGCCGAAGAGAAGGTCGATGAGATCATAGGGAAGGAAGAAGGCCCGCTGTGCCAGTTCATAACGGACAAGATATCATACACCATTTTCAGGGAGATCATTGCCGGCGAAGAATATATGGATGGAGAAAAAAGAAATGGACTTTTCGGTGAAGATTGCCTGGTGGTCCTTGATTCCGGGGAAGGACACGGAAGCGCGTATATCGAGGCCTTGCAGGAACTTGAGAGAAGGAAAAAACTGGGTAATGCGCGTTATTCGGTCATCGTCCACGCCGATTCGCCCGGGTGGGGTCTCGATGAATATCCCAACTATCCTTTTATCGCGTATCTCAAGACCGTGAACCTTATATCACCGGCGGAGCAGGAAAACCTTCCCAAGGTCACTATAGCGGCGAAAACGCCCTTTGACCCTCCTCCTGGCCGTGCGGATGGCAGGGCCCGTATTTATGTGGAGACGTTCCCGGAATACGGCCCGGTACCGGTCAGGATCGAGGAGTGGAACCAAATGACAGAAGAGGAGCGGCGGGAGTCCAGGGAGATGGCTAAAGCCCAGGCGGAAGGTAAGATCTCGAACTGGTTTACCAATGCCAATATATTGATCGTCGAGACCGATTACGCGAAACAGAAAGGTGATGTTCTTTGCGGAAGATACCGGCACGACCTGGGAGAGAAGGGCAGACAGAAACGAAGACCCTGGGAGATCTGGTCGAGCGATCTTCTTAATATTGCCGCCGAGGATTTCCGGGAACTCCGGAAAAAGGATCCGAAGGCCGCGCCTTTGACGAGGTTGATTTCCGTAGGATCGAGCGCCCCGAACGCAAATAAAACGCTTCCGCGCGCCCTTGATTACAGGGACAGACAGAAGGAAGAGATAATCGCTAAGATAGAAGGTCTTGGTGTCGACGTGGATAAGGATGCGACAATAGCCATTTCCAGCGATAATGTGGGTCACAAGTATGATATGGACGACATATTGTCGAGTATATTCAGGGATAACCGCAGCGAAGGAACAGGATACGGGAATATCAAGCTCAAGGGTAACATACATCTTGACGCTACGGTGAAGATAGGAAAAGGCGCCATCCTGGACGGCACCAAAAGAGGTATTTCTCTTACCGGCAGGTCTGTTGTCGAGCGGGGGGTCGAGCTGGAAGGTGTCGTATCTCCACCTGAAGGGAAGGTATATGAGGCAAATGTTCGATTACCCGGTGAAGATGGACTCCTGCCGGGATTGTTGTCCGGCGGCAGCCTGGATACGGTGCTTCTCAAGCCGGATGATCAGGAAGGTGAAGGGATCCCCGTGGATTTCAAGGAGCTTGGCCTTATAGTGGACGAAAGTACCCGTATATCGCTTGTCAGAAGGGTGGACCGGGAAACGCTTACCGAGGTTGAAGGTATAGTATATGAAGGCGAAAAAGAGATCGATCGGGTTGCCCAAAGATATCGTGACGAACACGAACGACGGAAATTCAAGCAAGTATTACTTATCAATAGGGCTAATGATGCGCTGAAAACGGCGGAAAGTAAGCTGGACTTCGCCGTGGCTCGCCGTTACGCGGAGAAAGCGTGTGAGATAGAAGTAGGTCATAACACCACTCCGCGGAATGTGTTAGACGAAGTGGACAGGGCTGAAGCGGCAAATATCCTTGAGCGGATATTCGGCTATGAGGTTCCCGGAACCGGTAAAAAGGTCATAGACCAGATATTCGTTTACGGAAAAGTCATCCTTGACGAGACGGCCAGGGTAGAGAACGGGACGCTATTGGACGGCCGCGCCGGAAACATAGTTCTCTTGGGTGATACCTGCGTTGAAAAGGGCGTCGCCATGAAAGCGGTTCTTGCGCAGGACACTTTTTTCGCGGGCAAGGGATACATGGATATCCATCATTACAGTCAACCCGCCCACCATGTTGAGATACCGGTTTTTAATTCGGTATTCAAAAATTCCTGTGTTGAATGCGGCGCGAAAGTAAAGAGATCATCTGTTAAGGATTCTTATGTTACCGCCGGCGCGGAAGTGATAGGATCCGACACGGAAGACGAGATCGTAGCCGGTGACGAAAAGATAGAGAATCGCCGTTTACAAAAAAGAGATGAGATCCTGGCGGCATCAATAGAGGGAGGGGAATACATTCCCGGCGCCTACCGGCTGGGTGAGAAGAAAGAAGAGGACAGGGAAGAGATCAAGGAATACCAGCTTAGATCTGCCAGGAAGCTGTACAGGATGTTCTTTGACGAAAATGACGTGAGAGACAGGCTTATCCTGGAAAGGATGATGAAAGAAACGGAACAGTTCATAAAAAGCCCCGCGATAGATAGATACAGCCTCCAGCAGATCAGGCAGTTCATGTTCGCCAAGATCAGGCAGAACTATGTGAAGTATAAAGGTCATCCTCCGGGTCTGGAACAATTTCGTCCGCTGGTCAAGACCCTGAGGGACCATGCGAGAATGTTCACGGGAAGAATTGATGAAATTACCGGCGAAGGGGGCGAAATAGATCTCTCGAACGGAGCAAAAGTGGAGCAGGCTAAACAGGTATTCAGGGAACTCGCCATGCTGGCCACCCGTTTCAACATAATCGATTTTTCCATGGACCCGAAGATCCTGGATATGGCGTCCCTGGATCCCACGAGCGACGAGTTCGGGAACCTTCTCGATGAAAGGACCGAGAAGAAACTTGGTATAGACGGGTTCGCGCGGTTCGAGGATCTTGTTTTCGCCACCCAAAAAGGCACTTTTCTGTACTTTACGGACAATATCGGAGAGACGGAGTTTGACGCGCTCGTGTGGGATTTCCTTGCCAGGATGGGGCACAATGTCGTTATAGCGGCCAAAGACGAGTTTTCTTTCGCGGATATCGATGTGAAAGGGGTGGATGAGACCATAAATACATATCCTGCGCTTCAAAAGCATGTGAAGGACGGCAGGATCAGGGTGATCAAGAGCGGTTCAAAGTCCGAGGGGGCGTTCCCGCATGAATTCAGTGAGGAGGTTTTAAGTGTTTTGAAGAACGAAGCCCCTCTTGCGATAATTGCCAAAGGCCAGGCCAATGCTTTCACGCTCTCCGCCCGTAACAATGTCAAATTCCCGGTAGTTACGATGTTCCTGTCCAAATCCATAACTTCCAAAATGATCACCGGGGTCGACCGTAAAGTGGTGACCGATGAAAAAGGAAAGAGAGAGGTCTGCTGGCCCATTATAGCGGTGGTGCCTGCCGGGCAGCATATAATGGACTGGACGGGTGAAGAAGGAGAGTTCAGGCAGGAATTCGCGCGCCTGACTTCCAGCAGGGTGCATGAAGAAGTGGAAAGGTCCTGGGCCGGTTTTAAAGATGTTATGGAGATGAGCCCCCCGGAGAGATGGTTGCTGGCGACGAACAAGAGGTACGCCTTATCCCTGGAGCATATCAACGTTCACCAGGAACACGTCAAAAGGGTTTCCGCGATATCCCGCTTGATCGCCGAAAGAATAGAGGAGATAGGATCCCGAAAGGATCTTATGAATATTCTCCAGGCGGCGGCCGATATCCATGACGGCCAGTGTCTTGCCCCGGACGAGATAACCGCCGTGAAAACCTATATGATCGCGGGGGATCTCGGCACGGGAAAGCTTACTTCAGAGGAAAGGAAGCGATATTCAAATGTCCAGGAGTTCATTGATCGTGTTAATAGTGCTAAAAAGCTGAAGGGCAGCGACCTGTCAAAAAAGGAAGTTGACGCGGCTCGGGATATGTTCGATCATGGCGGGCGGTCTGTCGAGGATATAAAAGCTCATAATGCCGGTATGCCGCTTGAGGTGGAGATCCTGGTCAGGCACCACCAGTTCCCTTCCGAATTTTTTGCCATGCAGGAAGTGTATAGGGACCAGCTGTCCGGATCACCATACGATATCAGTGTCGAAGACCTGGGCCTGATGCTGATGATCCTTTACACCGCTGATGCCTTCGAGACCGGGAATAACGCGGATAGGATGAGGTTTTTCAGGGACGGCAGGCCGCCGGAGACTTTTGACGCAACTTTTAAATTTCTCAGAGAAGCGTATAAAAAAGAGAAGATCACGGAAAAGCGGTTGTGGCAGCCATTCAGTGTACTGGAAGACCTGATAAAGGAAAGGAACGAGAACGTTATATCGATGGCCCTTGATGCCAGGGGTGGTGAGCATAAACTTCAGCAGAAAGATATAAAATTCATCAACAAATTGAGAAAAAGGAAAAGAAGAGGACACCCTTTCAATGCCGCCTCGGCAAGGAGGTGGGGCTGGCGGTTCATCGTGCCCGGTTTTGCGGGGTGTTTTACGGTCCTTGCGCTGTATTCGATGGGATCCATTTCCGGTATTACCTATCTGTTGCTGACGGGCGCGTTCGGTTACATGGTGCTGGGAAGCTTGCGTTATTTTCTTTTGAGCAGGGCCGTGCGACAGGCGTGGATCGATTTTGTCCTCGAGGGAAGGGGTCCGGAAGACAGGACGCCGGAGGACCGCGAGCGGATAGAAGAGGCAATGGAGAAGGAAATCGCCTACCGCAGGGCGAACAATATAATAAAATTCACGGACGCTTTCGGGTTTTTGTCCCCCCGGGCCCAGAAGTTAGTCCGGATGCACGAGGAGTTTCGTTATCACTGGACGGGCATGCTTGCCCTTTTACCGGTTTTCGGCACGTGGTTTATCCGCGGGATATGGCGCTTGTATGTTCATTTTTACGGCCGGCCGGCGGTAATACATTCGGATTATTCCAACATGGAAGAAGTGATAGAAGAGCAGCTCAAAAGGAACATCAAAAGCGGCTTTTTGAAAGAAGAGTTCACATCCGGCGTGAACGCCGAACAGATAGAGGATCCCTCGCCGATACTGAAGGTGCTGGACAGGGCCACCGATCCTCACGTGAGAAGGATCAACGAGGTGTTCAGGAACGCGCAGGCATGCACTTTCTGCGAGGTCCCGTGGGGGTCGACCGAAGCTATGAGGTCCATGGCCGAGAACTGGGCCTTTTCCGTAAATCCGAATCCGGTCTTCAGTTCGCAGATAATCGCGATAAATTCAGAACATATCAGCCAGGCTTCGGTCGATTCGGAATATTACCTGGACGTGTTCAAGATGCTGAAAGGTCTTAAAGGATGGCAGGTCAGCTGGCCAAGCGCTGTCGGGACCAGCATGTCCGAACATATGCATATGCACATGTTCGAAAGGGATTATCCGGCGCCTGTTGAAGATGTGCGAAGGTTTCCGCGTGAAGTGGTATGGCGGGATAGAAAGGGAAACGCGGTAGTCCATGCGGTAAAGGATTATCCTGACCCCGAGAAACCCATAACGGCTTTTGTCGTTACGGCGAACCTGATCGATGAGAACGGGCCGCACATGTTCGCGAAAAGATGCGCCGATATCGAAGTTATAATTAAAGACGCCGGATACGAAGTGGACAGGTTCATAACAAGGGATGAGAAAGGCGGGATCAGGACGTTCTTATATCCAAGGACCGACCAGTATGTAATGAAATTTCCTAACGGCATGAGGAGGGTCGTGGGGCCCGAAGAGCTCAGCGGCATATGGAGGATATCGGATCCTGAGTATTACCAGAATTTCAGGCTCGCGAACACGCACGAGATACTTTCTGAGATCGCTCTTGACCCGTCCAGCGAGGATTACCTGAAACTTAAAAACTCTATAGAAAAACATTTCGATGAATCCGAGGGAAGCGGCATTTTACCGTCAAGCATGGACCTCATGGTCACTCATGAGTGCAACCTGAATTGTCCCATATGCTGGGGGTCGTTCATGCCGAGGCACGGGATGCTCACGCCTGATGATAAAAAGATCCGGTGGGTGGATTTTGAGAACGCGAAAGTAGGGTATCTTGAGGAAGAAAGAAGCCGGGAAGAGGCGCTTGATGCGAATTCCGATCTGGCCGGTGAGCTGGGAGTCATAAGGTATAAGTTCGAACTATATTACAAGGAGAAAAAAGGATACGATCGGCTGGCCCGGGTGGATTTTGCTGATGGCGACGAGATCGAGTTAAAGTTCGTAAAGGATGAAGAGGAGGTCCCTGAACGTCCCTCGGATGAGGAACGCGCGGATATCATCCTCAGGTTCCAGAAGAGGATGATAGATATAATGTACGAGAACGGGATGCGGCGCATGATCTTTACCGGGGGAGAGCCGCTCCTGGCGGACCTGCATTTTCCCGACGGGCAGGTGCCCCAGACGGCGTATCTGGATGAGATCCTGGCCGGCGATCCGATCCGGAAAAAGAACCTGGCGGAGCTCCTGAAACACGCCAAGGATGTAGGCGTGTATACTACCTGGCTTTTCACGAATGCCACCCTTCTGGATGAAGAAAAAGCCGACGAGATAATGCCTTACGTGGATATTATCTCGCTGTCGCTTGACGGTCATGACGAGCAGACAAGTACCCGGGCCCGGAGGCCGGGCCATTTTGGCGCGGTCATGCGTTCTCTCGATATTTTAAGGCACAAATATCCCGATAAGAACATACAGGTCCTTACGGTCGTGACCGCGCAGAACAAATATTATATAAGGCGGATAGGGCTGTTACTCCGGGAGGCCACGAAGGGGTTGAAAAGCTTCCAGTGGAAGTTGAATTATTACAAGCGCATAGGGAGATCGCAGGAGAAGATAGACATAGAGAACGACAGATACTTCATGAGCTACGATGAGTATCGCGACCTGGCAGAAAGCATCAAAAGGGAATTTAACCCGGAAAAAGGCACAGATGAGGCGATAAGGGTAGAATATGAGCCGGAAGATGATGAAGATGTAAAAAGCATTAAAGTGCGGATCAGCCCGTCGGAACACGATAAGGCGTATCTCTTTGTGTTCCCGGACGGGATGCTGGCCACGACGGTAGGGGCTGAATATCTGGAACTCGGGAATATTCTCTCGCCGGGGACCCTGAAAAATGAGGAAAATGTCAGGGTCTTCCGGGAAATAAACAGGAATATAGCCAAGAGGGCGCGCGTAAAATCCACCAAGTCCCCGGATCTTAAGAAGCATAACAATATCGCGGGACCCCGGGGGAAAGCATTGATCGAGCGATTGCATGACGGTCTTGAGTCGGAGGTAAAGGAACACATGGATAGGACCGGGGGGCTGGTTTTACAGATAATGGAGCGGTTGAGAAGTAAAGGTGAGTTCGCCGACCTTGAAAGATCCGGTAAATGGGGTGACTTTCTTTATCTGGTGTACAAAGCGGCTCTTTTGGAAGATATTGGTGTCGGGGAAAAACATGGACCCGCTTTCCGGAATGCACTGAACAGAGTAAACAGAGGGATCAGACTGCATCCCGAGGACAGGGTAGAGCCGACGCAGGCGTCCCTGACACACTGGGCCGGCACAAAGGCCCTGAGCTATGAAGATATTCCGAGACGGGCGGTCACGGAAGCTTTGATGGATGCCAGGATAACCGGGGACTATTACCATGTCTACAAGCTTTATGTCAAATGTGTCATTCTCGGGCAAGGAGCGGATGAAGATCTCAGCAGCGAAGAAGAGACCATAGCCAGGCTTCTTTACAGCCACGGCAAGAGAAGTGTCGAGATCCTGCGGGAAAAAGAAATAGACTTTCCGCTCGAGTTGGAACTACTGCTTACCTATCACCATGATTATAACTCGCTTGAACGCCGCTTGAATGAACTGGTAAGCGGAGGTGATCTTACCGCCGGACAGGCCGACAATATACGTCTTGCCGCGACCGTTCTTATTGTCGCCGATGTTTTTGAGATGGGGAACAACTCTAAACGCATGAAGATGCGGGGGCATGGAAGAGCCGAGAACTTCGGGGAAACGCTGGACGTGTTCAACGGGTACATATGGAAAAGGTTCAATCTGACCGAAAATATCGGGGATACGAGGGCTATTGAAGCCCTGAAAGAAACGTTGAGCATCGAGAGTCAAGGCAAGGTTACAATGAACCTGGCAGTGGCGAAGATGATCGCAGGGTCGAGGGGCCTGGAATGGAATGGGAGAACCGACTGGCTGACACAGGGGGACATAAGGTTCATGCAGCGCGCCGCTGAAAAACGCCGGAGAGGGGAAAAACCCGTGCTGGGAGTCGAGGTTGTTGTCGGGTTACCTTCGAACGTGTATGACGGGCTTCACAGGAACGATCGGGAGGATCTCCGTAATATCCCCGGAGTATCGACGATCATACGTGTGGACTCGTCAGGGGACGAGGAATCTATGTTGCGGGAACTCGCGGAAAAGACACGCGGCGGAAAGAGCATCAGCGCGCTGATAAGCCCCGATGTTTTTCCCCGGGATTGGGGTACCAGAGTCGACAGAAGAGCGGTTGCCAGTGAACTCAAAAAGTTAGTTGCAGACTTTGCCGGAAAAGCCCGGGATAACGTGATCGAACTTACCAGTTCGGAGAGGGTAAATGAACTGACCGAGGAAGGGTTGCAAGCCATAAGGGAGATCGATTCTCTGCGGGATATAATGGGAATACTCGTGAGAAGGGCCCCGAATTGCCGGTCTTATCGTTTAAGCGAGCTGAGTATAAGCCAGGTAAGAGTAGAGGATGCCTTTGATGGGTTCTACACGGAAGATCATACCGATACTAATCGTATAGAATACCAGTCAAAAACCTTAGGGAACGTCGACCGGCATTATCTCGCGCATTATGCCGATGGCAGGGACATCGTGAATGGAACGGCGCCGGCGATAGTCCCGCCGGGCCTTGAAATACAGAGAAGACGCCAGCGGCAGAATGTAAGTCACCTGATAGATCCGTATCAGGACAAGTTCTTCATCGTCGCCCCGGAAAAGGACATGGACGAGGAACGATTGAAGAAGTTCAAAGAGATGGTAATGGACTACCTGATGCTGAACGGAGTTGTCGGCGAAGAAGATGTGATCGTGCTCCCGAGGAAAGATGAGAAGTACCGCGCGAGCGAGCTTTACCGCAAGCTGGGCGACGAGAATGAGGGTGTTACGAAGACCAATACGGGTATCAGGTGCTTGAGCGCCGGCCTGGAATATGACCCGGACGCGGAGAAAATGGAACTGCTCCAGGTGGACCTCGAAAAAGGCTCTAGTCACAATATAAACCAGTACGAGGCGTTCGTGAACCTTCTGATTTCCCGCGGGGAAGGGGACGAGGATTATCTTGTGTCTGGCACGTACCCCAGATTCCGCAGGGAGCGAAAAACCGGCCTCTATTACTACATCCCGCGGGTAAAAGCCGTGGCTCTGGAGGATGAGATAAGAGCTTATTATGACCGCTACAGGCGGGAGGTCCTGATCAAGGCGTAATGTGTGAAAAATACTCCTAAAATCTTTATTCGCAATAACTTAAGCAAAAAAAACAGAGGTTTCTCGCCAACATAAAAACCCCTCAGTATTAAGTTATAAAAAAGTTTGCTATTGCCATTGACCCAATCCAAGCATATAGTATATAATATATTGTAATTAGCACAATAAATAGGTAGATTATGAAGAAAATAAGCATATCATCAAAAATAGTATCAGTTATCGTCGCTCTCATCTTTCTGCACCAGCAGATCGCGTGGGCAGCGGGCGATATGGCAGGTATTGCTAAACAAGTTTCCGCGCGTACCGGTGACGCGCACGCTGAAGCTTTTCGTGATATCCGCGTACCCGACGACCTCGCACAGGTAGATACGGTCAACCTGAACCACGGCCGTGACCTCATCATCAATATCCAGGATTGCCACTCTTCACTTTCCGCCCAGTATTCGATAGTCGAGATACTTGACCGCCTTATGCGTGACTACAACGTGGATATCGTGGCCATAGAGGGCGCCGCGGGATATATCGACACGTCCATCCTCAAGACCTTCCCGGATAACGAGATCAGGGAGAAGACCGCCGGGTACCTGATGAAAGAGGGAAAGCTTTCCGCCGGGGAGTTCTTCACTGTCACGAGGGACAAGGACATAGCGCTGTACGGTGTAGAGAATAACGAACTTTACCAGGAGAACGTTAAGGTATTCAGGGATATACATTCGAAGAATCGCGGCAGCATCAAGGTCCTTAACGAGGTGCTTGAAGAACTGGAAAAGAAGGAAGACAGGACCTACTCGGAGAAGTTGGGTCGCATGGTGTATAAATCCCGCCTTCACCGTGACAACAAGACGAGTTTTGACGTCTACTGGAGCTTCCTTGAGGCGATCTGCGCGGAAGAGGCCATTTCTATTGAAGGATATCAGGGCATCAAGAGTTTTACCGATTGCGTGCGCATGGAAAAAGATATAGATTTTCCCGAAGCCACTACCCAGAGAAAAAAGCTGATAGATGATCTGATGAAGAGGGTGGATAGGCAGGAACTTGAAGTGATGGTGCGCGAGGCGCTCTCTTTCGAGAAGGGGAAGATCACGGAACTTGCGTATCACAAATGGCTCTTGGACTTTGCTGAGGAGAAAGGCATAGAGACGCGGGAATATGCCCAGCTTTGCAGGTACGTCGATTATATCGGTGAATATAACCGGCTCAACATCATTACCCTTCACGGAGAGCTGGAAAGCATAGAAGAGGAGATCCTCGGGAAACTGTTCTCTTCCGACGAAGAGAGGCGGCTTTACGCCCTGGTCACTCTGGTGGAACTTATCAGGGCGCTTTTCGAGATAAAACTTTCGGGAAAGGATGTGTCTCACCTTTCCGCCAACATGGATAAAGTGACACCGGATGAGATCATGAGTTTTATCGGCGAAGGGAAAACGAGCGCCGAACGGGAAGGGATATCCGGTATGCGCAGCGAGATCGCGAAGGTCCTTTCCGATGCCAAAGAAGCTCTCGAGTTTTACAGGCTGGCGGAAGAACGCAACAAGGCGATGCTGGCGAACACGGCGAAAGTGATGCGCCGGGAAGACAGGCACGTAGCCGCTCTTATATCAGGCGGCCATCACTCCCGGGGGCTTACCGGGCTCATGAAAGAGAAAGGCCTGTCCTATCTTGTCCTCATGCCGAGGTTTTCCGGCGACCAGGAGCGACCATATATCGCGGTCCTCACCAGAAAAGCCGGGCCTTACAGAGAACTTGCCGCGAGCGGCGCGTACGACCTCGCGCTTGAAGCCTATTTCGATAAAGGCGACCTTGACGCTTTGGAGGAGATGCTGGCCTTTGCCGTGGGGCAGAGCGCCCTGGCGGGTAAGGACGTCGAAGCTGTTAAAGCCGAGATAGAAGAGTGGCTTGAAGCTTACAGGAAAGCTTATGGAGAACTCGAAGACGATAAGCGTCAGGCTATGACTGCCGCGGCGATAAGGCCGGAAGACCTGGAAGAACGCCTCAACGAAAAGCTGGAGGTCGTGAGCGTGGATGACGGCGCGTGCGAGATCAGGATAAACGGCAGCAGCTACCGTGTTACCGCCGAGGATGTGGAACTCGTCCATACCGACAGGGAAATTTCTGGGGCAGGGACGGGAAAGTATGTGGTTCAGGCTTTCGGGATGATGAAAAGCGGGTTCGAAAACGCGAGAACGTCGTATCAAAAGATACTGCCGGAAATGCTCGCGGACACGGTTTTACGGACGATCGGGACTGGAAGGGTCCTTTCCAACGTGATATCGGTACTAAAGACCGGAGCCGGAATGGACTTAAACGATATGCTCGGCGGACTGGCCCTGGCATGGGCAGCTAAAAAGAGCGGAAGGATAAAAAAGCGGGATCCGCAAGCCATGGCGGAACTGCTCTTGCTTCATCTCGCGTCCGAATATGGGGTCGAACCGGACGAAGCATTGCGGGAAAAAGCGGCCGGGCAGGCATATCTTGCTCTCGAGATGCTGGAAGGCGGCGATATCCTGGAGAATGTCCTGGACTTCACGGGGAGAGAGCTATTTGAGGATACGAAGCACCTCCGCTTTGAGAAACCGTTAGAGGGGGTATACGGCGAGATATGGAAGGAAGCCAGGCCGTATTATGAGAAGGGCCGTCCCTACGACATAAAGCATATCGAATGGATGATGAAAGAGGCGATCAGGATATCCCGCATAGAAGGGCTGAACGAAGAGCTCCTCCTGCCGATCGTTATCCTGCATGATGTGGGATATGCAGAATGCCTGGCCGATGAGAAAACGAGGTCTTTCGACGAAGATGTAAAAAAGAAGCACATGAAAGAAAGTGCGAAGATATCCGGGGAGATCCTCCGGAAAGTCGGATATGATCCTGAACTGATAGAGAGAATAGTTCACTATATTTCGGTCCATGATAACTGGCGGTTCGGGGATAATACTCCCTTTAAGGAATGCAGGGAAATGGCCATGTTCAACGACCTGGACTTTACGTGGATGGCTTCCAAAGAAGGATTTGAGGTCTCCAGGAGCGTAACTTTCAATAAAAGCCCCGAAGAAATGCTAGTTTTTCTTGCGGAAGCCGAGAAGCGTGAGAAATGCCCCGGGGAACGTCCTTTCGCCACGAAGGAGACTCAGGATTTATTTCGCCGGTTGATGGAAGAGAGAAAAGAGGAGATCAGACTGAAGGCCGCGCCTTTCGCTGAGCCTGACGCGGTCAAGAACCTCATTTACGCGGCTCTGGCAGGAGCGGGAGTATCTATTTTAACGTCGCTTGCCATGGGCCTTAACGGATCAAACACCGCTTTTCTTGGACTTGGGGTCGCGGCCGTTCTTTTCAGCGCTTTTCTGGGATGGAAAGCCGCGCTCTGGCTCACGCGCTCGGGCTATTACAACCGGCACGGCCGGTATAAGGACGCTTCGAATGCGGACCTTAAGGGAAGGGTTTCAGATACTTTTCAGGAGCTTAAAACGGAACTTCTTGCCGGACGCGATGGCGTGCCTCAGGCATGGCCGGAAATAATCCTTGTGGACGATGACAATATTTCATTAATGGCGATCCTTGGCGAAAACAATTACGCGAAATTTTACAAGAGCAGAAATACGCTTTATCTTTTGGGAAATCTTGCCCGGGCGCCCGACCGGGTACTGAGGATCATCCTCACCCACGAAGTCGCCCACCACTTCACGGACAGTGAGTTCCGGGCCAACCTTTTCCTGCTTAATAACCTCCCGACAGCTTTAGGCTTAAAAAAGAGAAAAACATCACTTTTTTCGATATCTTTGCACGGAATAAGGGATAAACTCCGGCCGTACATGTTTCCCGGCGGCCGGAGAGAGCTTTTGAAAATGTCCGATCGGGGTATACTCGCCCTGAATAAGGGGGAATACGTGGTAAACCACCAGCGCAGGGTTGCCGATGTTGCCGTTCTCCTGGCCGGGAAAGCGGGGATAACGGATCCCGTGCTGCTCAATAAGATAAGGGTAGCAGGCCTTGCGCATGACGCCGGGGCGAGCCCGGTGTCGATCGCGAAGGAAAGAGCTGAAGAGTTAACTGCCGCACTATCGCGAAAGGGAATAGAGGTCAAAAAAACAAAGGGATGCGATATAGAGGGTTTCAGGCGATTAAAACAATCACTTGGAAAAGCCTTTGGCGTAACTGAAGAAGAGAAGGTTTTTGCTCTTGATCGGTCGCAGTGCGAGAACAGTATCCAGGTCCTGGAAGATAATAATATCCAAGTTCCTCTTGAAGTAAGGGCCGCCATATTATTCCATCACAGTATTGAAGATCTGGACAACTATCTTGCCGGGGAGAGGTTTTCTGCCGACGATCAAAAAGATCAGGATATGAAAGGCCGGATAAGGATCATTGCGTCCTTCCTGGTCGCCGCGGATACGGTAGAGAACGGTATTAATCTATTCAAAAAAGGTTTTTTTCTTGGCAAAAATGTCGTTGAAACGCCGCTTGAGACCTTGAAATGGCTGGAAGGCAGCAATATTCCCGATCAAAGGACGGTCGGCGCTTTCAAGAAGCTTTTTGATCCGGAAAGGGATGTGTATACAGATGACAAAATGATCAGTATAGCGGAAGATGCGAAACACATCACACCCGGCGAAGCCAAGTGCCTTCCGCACTCAATGAGGCCCCACGGGACTCCATCGCCGCGGGGAAGTCACGGTGGCGGGATAGGTTCCATGCTGCGCATGGCCATAGCGGTTCTTGCAGGTTCAATGTTCTTGCCCGTTCTTGGTTTCGCGTATCAGGCTCTTCAGGGTCAGGAAGGGGAGGAAGAAGTAGAGCAATTAATTGACAAGTTGATCAAGGCTGAAGACAGTACGGACGCGGCTAATATTGCAAAAACTTTAGCGGACACGAAAGATGAAAGGGCGGTTCCGTATATCGTGTGGAAGGCTGCGGCGTGTATGAGTCAGTTTGAAGAAATGTTCGGTAGGAAATTGCCGGGTTTTGTTGAAGATATAAGAGAAAGGTTCAGCGAAATTCTGAGATGTTTTAACAAAGGGTATGTCGATTCCGTCCGGGAAGTGGTCTTGCTGGCCGAAGAGATGGAAAAGCTCAAAAATTCGGATGAAAAAGAATTTGAAAGCAGGATCGGTGCTTTCCAAGGATTGACCAAAACGGAACCCGCGTTGATCGGCAAGCTCCTGGGTTTTGTCTTCAAAATGTATCCGGAAATACGTGAGGATATCGTATTTACCGTCAGCCGGGCGGATAATGAGGCGCTGGCGGATTCGGTCATCGAATTGTTGAATCTTCATCCAAGCGCGGATATCAGGGAAGCCGCGGCCATTATACTCAGCCAGTGGTGCGCGCCAGATGTATTAGATAGCCCCAAGGGGCAAAAAGCCAGGAAAGCGCTCAGCGCTGTGTTGGGCGATGAAAAAGCGGATATATTCGATAAACATGGCGTCTGGGTAATAGATATCAGGATGGGAGAAGGTGATAGGTTCAGTGACGATGATGTCCGGGAGATAGAAAGGGCTTTAAGCGCGGTCCCGAAGGAGCACATGGAAGCCGATATCGCGCGCGCTATTTTACGAACATATCCGGAAGAATACAGGGAAGTGGATGTCAAGCGGGCGCAGGCGCGCGGCGATCTGGAAAATGAAAATGTCCCGAAAAGACAAGAAGATATTCTGCAAGAGGTGGAAAAATGGACGGGTTATGATCAGACTGTCCGGCGTCTCGGTTCTTATGAAGAGACGCTTCGCCTGGTGAGGATAAACGAGACCGATGAAATGGAAAAGACCATTTACCATGAAATAGGACACGGCGTGGATTGCTATTGCCTCACTGATGATCAAAGGGAGGTTTTTGAGGGGTTGTATAAGCAATCGGTAAGAAGGTTGCGTTTGGCGATGGAAGACAGGGCAAATAAGTCCCCGGCCAAATTTTATCATATAGCTGCAAATTCAGATTTTTGGAAACAGGTGAAGAGAGATTGGGAAGAATGGGAACAAAGCCTTAATTTCGAAGCTGAAGAACGAGAAAGAATTCTGAATTTCTGTGATTTTGCTTATCCTTATGGCGCTACCGACAAGGAGGAGGATTTCGCGACCCTCTATGAATGCTGGCTGGGAGAAAAAGATAAACTGGTCGAAAGAGCGGCTGAGTCGCAGGTTCTCATGTCGAAAGTCAGGCCGCTTAAACCGGTTTTTGGCATATTGGAAGAAGATGTACCTATGCAGATCGCTGTGTCGCAAAAAATAAGCATATTCGGCCTTCTTTTCAAAAAACTGAAGGATCTTGCCAAATGGATGGCCGGGATGAAAGAACATCCATTTACCCCGGCCGCGGCCAGGAACGCCGAAATGATCAGTGTCCTTTTGCTCGCCTTGAACCTGGCAGGATCCATATTTGCCCTTCACCTTCTTTGCGGCGCGTGGCACGTTTTTACCGGCTTGTTCGTCGCGGGACTTGTTTTATCCGGTCTTTCCGCCCGGAGGTATTTTTCCCTTTACGTAGTTACCCGGGAAAAGCTCCACGCCGCTCTTGTGGAGCAGGGATTCGAAAAGGGAGAGGCGGAAAAACTGGCGGAAGCCGTTTCCATAAGCCATTCCTCTATAGATTACATGAGACAAGACCTGAAAGAACAGTACGATGGATTAAAAGAAAAATTCATATTTCCCGACGAGGGATTGAGAGATGAAGTGCTGCCGGCGGGTGACGGAGCTGAGAAAGAAAAGTATCTCGTGAATTTAAGGCAAGCCGCGTATAACGCTTTTATGTCATTGAGCCCTCCATATAAGAAGATGCTGGTAGTACACGAATTCTTCAAGGGAAAGTCCCGGTTTTGGGACCACCTCCTCGGCATGTTGATCCTCGCGCCCGTCATATATGAAGCGTATGAACTATGGTCTTCATCCGGGATCGCGCGGATGAAAGCGGAGATCGAGACGGCGAACGCGGATATAATTTCCAGCCTCGGGAGGATCCGGAAAAAGATCGGCATAAGGGTTGGGGATAAATATGAGGAGATCGAACGCGGTTTCAGGGAGAACGGCCAAATACACGTTACCGATGACGAATGGCTGCATCATCTGTCAGAGGGTATCAATAAAGATGAAGGACTGGGTGTATCCGTCTCGGTCGCGAGACCTCAGGATAATGGATCATATACGGAAGCATTAGTAAGTTTGAGCGAGTTGCTGCCTGGCGATGTCGGGCAGGATCATCTGCGGGAGTTGGCTTCTTCAATGTTCGTGTCAAAAGGCAGGGGGGCGGATATAGATGACAAGCATCGAAGTTGCACCGAAAAGGCATTTTCGATCATTGGAAAGGTAATAGAGCAAAGGCTTGGTGCGCAATTTCAGGGCACTTACTGGGCGGCTGGAAGCGACGTGGAGCCCTGTAAGCAGATCGGAGGCAATTGGAACTTTCAGGCGTTGGACTATGAAAGTGGTACTTACGATGAAGCTTACGCTACTGTTATCGATGATCGTGAGGCAGTGGAAGGCGCCGGATATACGCCTGTTTCGTTGGACCTGGCCAAAGAAGATATCGACGAAATAGAACTGCCGGCCGGAATACCGGCACGTTCGCAGGATGTGGCCATGATCAAAACGACCGGCGGAGATTACGGGGATATCAAGCAAGGCCTGTGGTATTGCGCGACGGAATCCCTGCGCGAAGGGGGGATACTGGTGACCGATAAGGATATCCCTGCGGAGTACGCGGCACGTTACAGCCAGATAACGGATATAGGCGGGGTGGAAGGGTTTGATGATATCGAAATGCTAACTTTCAAGAGAGAACTGGACCCGAAAAGGTCTAATATCAGGTTATACGTGAAAACCGGACGCGAGATGTCCCGCAGAGGTTTCATGCAAAGGGCAACGGAGATAGGAGCAGGCATGCTGATCCTGGGGCTTCTTTCTAAACTGGGTTTCGCCATGGGAATGGACGGCCTCAAGTTTTTCGTCGAGAAAGCCACGCCGGACATGCAAGACGTGCAGGGACTGGGCCAGGAATGGAGCCATAATGACGGGGTGTATTCAATGCGGGCGAATTTCAATTCCGGAGATACGAACAGGCAAAAGGGGAGAGCGAACTGGGTATTCGGCAATGATAAAGCCATAAAAGGGAAGACAAAGCTGGTCATGAGGATAAAATTCCCGCGCAGTTTTATTTCCAAGGATAAGAGCGATCCTTCGGGCGTGAGGCTTTTTGTGAAAGATCCCAAGTGGAATACGACAATGGCGCCTAAACAGAACATATCCGTGGACGGGACCATAAAGGTTGAATTCGTTATCCCCGATGGTGTCGAGGCTGTCAAGATGTTCGGTGCCCAGTTCGAGTGCAAGGAGGATTGTTCCGGGAAGATCGAAATATCAGGCGTTGAGCTGGTTTCCGTGAAAGCCGCCGCCGTTAATCAGGATTTCGTCTTTACCGCGAACCGGCGCGTGCCGGGTGTTGGCGGGACTCCCGGGTTCGATATGGGGCCGGGTTCCATCACGACCAACGAAGATCTGCTGAAAAAAGAGTTCAAGCATCTCAAAGAAGCGGGATATGACGTCGTCAGGATCAATATCGGAAAGACATATAATTTCGCGCCGGAAGAGTTCAGGAGACTTTTACAGATAACAAAGAAAAAAGAGTTGAAATCGAAGACGGATCTGAAATTGGAGATCGTCGTTTGCGATTTCGTGCTCGTGGCCAGGGGTGAGGACAGCCTGCCAGACACTGTGGGAGTGGAAAATGAAGGATCGGACAGGATACCGGTAGTTAAAAGGATAGTCCAGGAGGAGAAAGCCGGCGAGCGTGTGATATGGAGCGTTAACGAGCCGGAACACCTGGGCCCGATGTATGATGCGATGGAAGCCTATGAAGGCAGGCAAAAGCCCGAACGCATGAGTGACAACGCTATCCTGGAGATGCTCGAGAAGCTCAGCGGCGTCCTGGCCGGCAACGCCGGCAAGTTGAGAGTAGGCGTTACGATCACCGAGATCGATTTTGCCAGGGAGATCGCAAAGAGGCTCGGTGAAAAAGTCGAAATGGACCTTCATGCTTATGTCGGCCCCGATATCGAGAAGGATCCGGAAAAGTACAGAAAAGAAGTAAAGTCGTATCTGAGGATGATGCCCGAAGGGGCGAACTTTTACGTGAACGAGATATGCGGTAGGCGGCTCTCGGCCGGGGAGACCGTGGAGGTCATGCGGGAACTGAGGCGTAACCCGGGTTGCCTGGGAGCCGGCGTGTGGAGCAGCGTGAATCTTGCGGATGGGAGCATTCCGGAGAACGATAGTAAGACGGTGACCCAGAAGAAGTCCAAAGAGATCGACAAGTTCGTGAAAAGGATGAAGCGGTCCCAGGGCCGGTATCCTTTTAAACCTGTTGACGGCCTTGAATGGGCAGGGACATTCACGGCGGTCACGATAGCTGCCGGGTTGTTCGCTTATATGCTGAATCTCGGATATTTAGGTGCCATTGCGTGCGTGTTATACCCGGGTTTTGCAACATTGAATTACCTGTGGATAGGTTTTTCCGCATACAAGGTGATGCGCGACAGGGCAGGCGCGAAGGGCCTTTTCGCGAGGTGGGTCTGGGAAAGAGAGATAGCCAGGACCGACGGTTTCAGGGAGGATGCTTTTGGCGACCTCGCGCGAAAATGGTATCTTGCCTGGGTGCGAAGGATGATAGATGTTCACGAGGGCGTTGAGGACCGCTGCGGGTCCCACGCGCTTGGTATGGTGGCCATGCTGCCCTTGGTCAATTTACTGCTGGGGAGTGAATATAAAAGGGCCGTCCGGAAGACGAAGGAATATAAAATAAATACAGCATGTAGCGTTGAGGAGCTTTGCGGTTTGCTGAATTCACCGCTCGGGACTGAAACGGAATTGCGTAAAAGAATACTCGATAAACTTTTCATGGAGCGCGGTTATGAAGGATTGATGAAAAATGACAGCAATGCATCAACCGTCGTGCAGGCCATAAGCCAGAGATACCCCGGGGCAAGGTCGCTGGGAGAGATGATCCTGGCTGAGAAGTTCTCTCGTGCTTTGGCCGGTGAAGTCCAGATCTCGAACGATGCGCAGGTGAGCCAGGGGAGGGATGTCGCGGTATTATTGTCCAATGCCGTTTTGAAGGAATTTGAAGAAGCGGCACAGGTGGATAAATGGTTTGACGCGGCGGTTTCGGTTATCCATGAGACGGCTAAGCGGTCTCCGGAATTCCAGTATGTGTGTTCCGAGCTCCGTCAACTTGCCGCTGTTTCCGCGGATCTAAAAGAAACGCTCATAAAAGAACAGGAACACAGAGACGCCAGACAGAGGGAAAAAGAAGCGAATGTCGCGAAGGTCGATATAGGTAACCGTTTTGATAGGTATACCATGTACAACGGCAACCAAATTGTTCCTAATAGAGTGAGGCGTGATAAATTCAGGCCCGAAGATAAGATCGACGATAGTGTCGCGGTTTATCAGGATCCAAATCTGATGGGAACGGAGAAAAAGGTTTTAGCGCGGGAAGAAGTAAGAGCCATCAAGGAAAGCCTTACACGCATTTTTCTTAATAACAGGAATAAGGGTGTGTCGACAGATGAGGCCATGCGTGAGGTGCAGAGGGTGTTGAAAACCGCAGTCACGGTAAAATATACCCCTCAAAGTGTGACGTCCCAGCGCACGCCGCAAGTAAAAGACGCTTCTGGCAAGAGCATGTTTGTATATGTGGAATGTGAAAATATCCAGATCGTATGCAACTGGGAGCTTCTGGGGCAGGAGGAGGAGTCGAGTAAACCACAGATGCCAAGTGAAGAGTCAAGTGGATCGCAGGAGCCGGATGAAGGGTCGAGTGAACCCCAGCCGCCGGGCGAAGGACCAAGTGAACCACAAGCGCCAAGCGGTCCGCGGGGGCCAGCCGGTTCTGGCAGTGCGGTAATGGGATTGTTCGCATTGTCAGCCGCTGGCGGCATCTACATGCTGCTCAGAGAAGGGCAGGCCGTATCGGCAGTGCAGGGTCTTTCATGCGCGGGGCTTGGGACGGGACTATTATCGGTTCATCCCGCTCTTGTCTGGGCAGTGGTGGTCCTGATATGTTTCGGTATCGCGGTGAAGACGTTCTTCTACATCTGGCGCGAATATTTCCCGTCGAGCTGGAACGTAATGCAGCTGAACGGTGGGAAGTGGTGGGGAGGATGGTTCGGCTTGAGCGGATATGAAGACGATCGTGTAGAGGCGGCGAGAGATCTAGGTGAGATCGGGGGAGAGGACGCGGTCAGGGCCCTGATCTGGGGTTTAAATGATCCAAGCTCTAAGGTCCGGAAGGCCTGCGCGGAAGCCCTTGGTGTTCTTGAAGACGACCGGGCGGTCGGCCCGCTGGTCGGGAAATTGGATGACCTGAATACCGAGGTGGGGAAAGCCGTTATAAAAGCGTTAGGCGCTATCGGGAATGAAAGGGCGCTTAAACATCTGGTCAATAGTTTGGGGGATCCGGTAGAGGAGATACGAGAAGCCGCGGAGACGGTCGTGATCGATCTTATAGAACGCGCGTCTTTTGATGCTTATACCGAAGCTGTCGAAGCGCTGGAAGATCTGGAAGAAAGAGGCGTTGCGATCGCCGAGGAAATAAAAGTAAGAATTTTCATTTCTGCTTTGGACTATAATCTAGACAACGAAGTCAGGGCTGACGCGATGGAAAGGATATCTTACGATAAAGACCTGCCTTTGGAAAAGCGCAAAAAGTACGCTATGGCGTCGATCATCCGTGTGGCGGACTTCATGGAAGAAAGGCTCATCAACATCGATGATGCGTTTCACCGATTACCGTTCGAGGGCGATCTCAGCGATGACGACAAGGAAGCTTTAGAGGAGATAGAAAAAGAGATCGTAAAGATCAGCCGGGGAACGGATACGCTAACGCGAGAGAGGAACCTCTTTATTCCCTTCGGGGAAAGCGTGAGGAACTCTCTGACCACCGGAGCTCCTTTAAGGGCGATGGATATAAGGAACACAGTGACTGCTATCATGCTATCCAGTGGCATGCTTCTGCAGGAAGGGAAGATGAGCTCCACGGATCAGGAGATAATAGCAAGAAATATCGATAGATTGTGGCGTATCGCCCGTGTGCTTAAAAGGGCAAAAGAAGAAGACATTTCGTTCATCTATTCGGAGAAGCAGGAAACCACCGACGGTAAGGGCAGGGGGGATTTCGCGAACTTCAGGGACTGGGACTGGGAGGCATACCCGCCTGCCGACAGTAGAGAATGGGTCGCGTATCTGTTCCTGAACGGCTGGGAAGGTCTCGCGAGAGAAGTGGAGACTTCAAAAGAAGCGGAGGAATGTTTCAACGAGTATATCCGTGACATCACGTGGTTCAACCGCGCGGTGCGTTCGCGCAAAATAGTACCCGTTTCCGGGGAGGAAGAAAAACTCTTCGCGGACGCGGAAGAGTTTCTCATGCTTGAGGATATGGACAATTTAGATATGATGCGTATCCGCATGGAAGAGATAGGGATCTTCGCCAGGGAGACCCGGAGAATGCGCATCATGGAAATGCAGGAAGGCCTGAGGAACGATCCCGGTATAGAGGGCCACGCGGTAATGCTTTTTAAGATGGGTATTCCCGACACCCTTCGCGATGATGTGATACGTTACCTGGAAAGCAAAGGTTTTGAAGTCGAAAGGACCGGAAGGATAGACGGCCCCGTGGGGATGGATACGGTGCTGCATCGCTGGGGCGCGGAAAGCGGCATCGAGTATTCTATTGACGCGATAGAAATGCTCGATGTGATAACAGCGGAAACGGATCCCGGGAAGCTTACCGAAAGGGACAAAATAGATACGCTACCGGCGCGGGAAGCCATGGGATACCAGGGCGGGATAGTAGATGATAAGACAGGGGGATACCGGGGCGGGATCCTGGATAGAACGACTATAGACGGGGAAAAGTTCTACGAATGGTTCAGGGGTGTCGAGCGCAGGCATGGCAGGGAAATGCCGGTCAGGGAACTGAGTTATTCGTTGAAGTGTATGAACCGAGGCGTGGAGATGGTGATCCTGAGGTCCCGCGTTTCACGGCGTCAACTGGTCAAGGAGTTTGGCGGAGAGAGCGACCTCGATGAGGATGAGCTTGAAGCCCTCGAACAAATACCATTCCAGGATATCTTCAAGAAAGTCGTCGTAGGCAAGACCAATGCTTTTGAAGCCAACCCGAACAGTCTCAGAGGAAAGTTCATAATGCCCGCCCTGCTTGAGCCGGACGGAGAAATGCGCGATCTGTACCTCCTCGGCAAAAAATACGGCCTTCACGATATAGAACCCGCGCAGGCCGGAGACAGACGCGATCGGCTGATAGGCCTTATAGCCAACGGTATACACTGCCCGAAAAGGGGCCACAAATATGAAGAACCGGACGAGCTCAAGGAAGAGATCGACGATTATCTTGGAAGGCCGCCTTACGATCCTGCTGAAGACAATGCCTGCATGAAAGAAATACTGGAGATCGCTGAGAAGCTTAGCGGCGAAGGGAAATTGCCGGTCGCGGCAGCCATAGTCAACAGTAAGACCGGGGAAAAGATCATAGGGAAGAGGCGCGCCATTCCCCACGTAACTGATGAGTATGGATTCATTGAACACTCCGAGATCGTTGCGATGAAAGAAGCCATTGCCCGTGGATGGGATCTCTCGGAATGTACGCTTTACGTGACCATGGAAAATTGTTATCAGTGCGCTAAAGCGCTTACGTGCAATTTCAGGGTAGGGAGGGTAGTTATAGGATGCCTGGACCCGACGCAGAAGGGAAGAGGTTGGATATTGCTGGAACAAAGCGGCATACCCCATGAGATCATAGCTGACGAAGACCTGAAAAAGAAAGCCGAGAAGATAATAGAAGATTATTACGCCGATCCTAAAAATGCGGTAAAAACGGAATGGTCCAAGGAGAGTTTACCTCTTGATTTTGTAAAAGTAATGACCGATCCGGAAAGGGTGTTGCACGGTATTTTGACCGCTGGACCGAAAAATCCGACCGATTACATGGACCTTTTCGATCTGGCGGCATACCAGCTGTTGAAAGACCATCCCGGATTCACTCCCGATAAGTATCCGCAGATCACGACGATCAATGCCGATGAAGCTGTTAATTTCATGGATGACAAAAAAGAGTACAGGAACGCGGTAAATCGGATCGTATGGGATAAATGCTGGTCGAATCCTTCATACGACAGATCAAGAGTAGTTCTTATAGGTTCAGAGGCGAACTGTGATAGGTTGGTAGAGGAGATACTGGAAGAGGGGATCATATCGGAAGACAGGTTATATGTGGTCACTGATCCCGGGGCAAGCTTCGACCCGGTCAAGGTGTCGGAGTTTTCGGGTGTGAGCGAGGAGATGCAAGAACCGGTTTCACCCGGTGTTATCCTGCCCGTGAAGAGTATGATAGAGCGGCGTCCGGGGTTCGGCCGGGTAATATTCTTTCATGTCGTGTTCGCGCTTGGGGCTTTCGTTTTCGGCGATATGGCCACTCTTACGCTCGCGAAGGTCATGCTAACAAGCATATTGGCGACCATTGCGGCAAAGATGTTCCTTTTCAACCGGTGGACCTCCGAGCGGGGCATAGAACTTGAAGAATATTCATTAAAAGTAGCGCCCTGGCTGGAAGAATTCGTGTTCTTTTTCGCGCCGGCAGTGATCGGTCATTACGGTTTCGGTATAGGTAGTTTCATCGGTTTTATTATCATGGCGGTCTTCAGGCTTGCCTTCTTCGTGTTCCACGAAGGGGCCCGTCCCCACGCGCCGCCTAAAGATTATATCATCCCCCTCGCGGTCGCTATTGTCGGCGGCCTGCTGCCTTTCCTGCAGTTCGTCCCGGGGGTCTCCATAATAGCGTCTCATTGCCCCAGGTTGTTCACTCTTGGTATTACGATAGTAGCCATTGCCGCTCATTTGACGGGCAACATTATCGCGAAGCGCTTCAGATTAGCCCCCGCGACCGCAGGTAAAGGCAGGGAAAGAATGTCCGCGGAAACCCGGAGGTTTTTTGAAACGTTAATAAATTCGTCGAAACTGCGTGAGCGTATGGAAAGAGGAGAATCCCTGCGGATGGAAAAAGATTATATGTATATTTACGGGAAGATAGACAAGAAAATGTATTGGAGGAATTTTAAAAGGCTTGTAAAGTTAGGATTGTTCACCGGAAAAAGAAATTTTAAGATCACCCAACGTGGAAAAAGATTTATTCCCGGCTCCCCGAAGAAAAACCTTGCCTGGTGGATAGACGCTATGAGGAAAGGCGGTGTAAATCTGCGGAAAGATATCGTAAAAGAAGTGTTGGACGAAAGAATACTTTATGACAAAGATAACAACGCCATAAGGATGGATCTTTTAAAAGATAATTACACAGACATCATGAATGTTCTTTTTGGCGAGATCAAAGAAGCGGTGATCGGAAAAGGCTGTCTAGGAAGCGCAACAGATACGGTGCTCGAAATCTTTGAATGTCTTGAACAGCAGAAAGAGGTCGGTCTTTGCAAAGACGTGATCGAGCGCGTATCCATGATACCCATACCCGATCCCGGGAGCGAGTATGTACTTTCTTATCTGCAGGAGGTGTACAGAAAACTCGCAAGTTCCAGTTACGGGCGCACGTTCGCGTTTTATCTTCTGGTATTTTTTATGGAATACGGCAACAATATCCCGGAATCACAATGTCCGCTCGAAAAGACGATGTATCTATTACATGACGCGGGCAGTGAAAATTTCTATTATTTCCTGCGGAGGATCGGCGCTTTTTATTTTCGGGATAATTCCGGAGAAGTTAACGTCAAAGTGCATCATCCCTTGAGGAACCGCACCAGGTGTTCGAATCCTCACGGTCATGATATAGACGGTGTGCTCCGGGACTCCATCCATAACCATCTCGGCGTGTACGTGCTGGGGCAGTTGGAAAGGATGCTTGAATATTTTCATGACGGGGATCTTGCGGTATTGGGAGATGAGGATTATGAAGTAGACGCGTTCAAAGATGACGAGTTCCGGAGCGCTGACGCGGTGTTCCCCGATAAAGTGCTGGAGATGCGGAAGGATTTCGACGTTCCGGGTTCGGAATGGCACCTGATAATGAGCAGGGTGTTCGAATATCTGGAAAGTGGGCTCGACGGGCAGATAAAGGTCGATGGCCAGACCAAATGGGAAAAGTTAAGGAACGTATCCGATGAAGACCTCCAGAAAATATACGATGAGATAAATAAAGAAATGGGATGGAAAAAAAGCGGAGTGATCTGGTTGGGCGTGGACAGGAAGGAACATCATGATTTTTCAGGTTATATATATGCTTATCGCGAGCTTTGGAAAAGGTACAGGAGGACAGCCAGCGTGGACGACCTGGTGGAGGCCCTGTCGAAGTTATGTTATCACACTTATGGTATCGAACACACCGTTAAAGGCGGCAAAGATATTTATGAACTGTTGAAAGCCGCCGATAGTATCACGGGGCTTAAGGAGGTTTTGCTGGCGAAGAAGCGGGTGAAAGGGGAGATATTCAGAGATGATCTCGAATACGATCCTGTAGGAGTCATGCATGAATTCAGGAAGGATTTCGGTCGTGACGATAGCGGTAACCTTGAAGGCGGCGGATGGATAAGGGATGAAATGCTGAATCTTTACCAGGCGGAGCATCTCCTGTCGCTGATAGGAGATCGTTTCATAGAGCGCGCCAACGCGAAATTTACTGACGTCGACTGGTCGAACATGACCGATGTCCTGCGGTATCTTGAACTTCTTGCCGAGATAAGTCATACCGACGGCCTGATGCCGGAATCGTTCCTTGACCATGTCAGGACGCTTCTTTCCGTCAAGGACCTGGATGTTTCCACGGCCAGGGATATTGTGCGTTTCATGGAACAGGAGTGTATACAGATAGAGAATTACATTATCTACAATACCGAGAACTATGTTAAGGCGATACTGGATGCCAAGGGTATTACCGATGAAGAGGAGAGGGCCAGGGAGTTTAACGACAGGATCACCGCGATAATGGAGCAGGATAAGGTCTATAAGACCATCCGGGGTTTTGTAAGGCGTATTGGCTCGTTCCTTGAAGAAAGCGAAGGGAAATTCCAGGTCAGAAATACCGGGAAAACACCCAATGACGATCACGTCCTTTTCGGCGAGAGCGTGGATAAAGGCGTTCTGGAAAAAGCCGGAGCTAACGGCAGGTATCGTCTTTCAGCTAAAGGCATAGAGCTTGTCAGGATGTCCGGCAGGGGGTTTCCGGTACCCGAAGGCGCGATCATCCCCGCGGATACTTCTTCCGGGGCAGTAGAAAAAAAGAGCCGGAAAGCTCTTATGGCGCTTGAGGAACATTTCAAGAAGGTCGAGGATCTGGAAGAAGGTAAACAATGGATGAAAGGCATGGGTTTCGGTTCTAAAGACAACCCTCTCATCGTTTCCGTAAGGTCCGGGGCCTATTTCGTGATGCACGGGCAATTGCCTTCGGTGGTCAATGTGGGGCTTTGCAGGGAGACCGTTCCCGGATTTATTGAACAGCTGAAAAAACGCGGTCTGGATGATGAAGAAGCCCGGTGGACGGCATGGGATTCCTACCGCAGGTTCCTGCAAAGTTACGGGGAGGAAGTCCTGGGTATAAGCAGGGATATCTTTGAGCATGAAGTGGCGGGTATAGTAAAAAGGGTTGGCGTAAGCAGCGTAAAGGATGTTACTCCCGGAAAAATGGAGGGCTTGGCCCGCAAATTTGAAGACATTATAGTGCAGGCAAGGGGAGAATCGGCTTTACCGCAAACACCGGAAGAACAGTTCAAACGCTGCGTCAGGGCGGTAAAAGATTCCTGGAAAAGATCGGAAAAATACCGGGAGAATGTGGGGGTACAGGGCGAGTGGCCCGGTACGGCCGTTATTATCCAGCGCATGGTTTTCGGGAATATCCGCAGGGACTCGGGTACCGGCGTCGTCAAAACGCGTATGGTAGACGTGAGAAAAGAGGGCTTGGCGGGCGATTTCCTGCTGTGCGGACAGGGCGATGACATAGCCCAGCACAGAGTCCTCGCGAAAGACCTTAAGCGAATAGAGGATATCCCAGAAGATACTCCCTGGAAGAAGGTCCTCGCGGATATCTGTTACGCTGCCGATCTGGGGCGGGTAAGACTTAGCGAAGTTGAGTTTACGATGGAGTTGTCAGAACCGTATCTTCTCCAGGTAAGGGACGAGTTCATAGGAAGGCGAGTGTCGGATTATCTGTGCGTGCTTCCCGATATTGACCTGTTGGCCTCCCGCGACCGGGTCCTGCCGGCGTCGGAAGGAGCGTACAGGGGCAAGGTTTACGTTATCCACGGCAGGGAAGCGGATATGGGAGAAATCGACCGGTTGTACGGGGATGCCCGCAAGGCTGGATGTGACGGCGTGATCGTAGTAGGCGATGATCTGGAACCCGGACAGATGGCGAAGCTTGTCGTCAAGGGAAAGGATAACAGGCTCAAAGTCGGTGGGGTGGTGACCCGCCGCGGGAGCAGGCTTTCACACGCTGCCGCTACCGCGAGGATCCACCGGATCCCGGCGATCGTCAACGTTGAAGATATGGGATTTAAAGATGATTCCGTCGGAACATTCACTATAAGAGACAAACGCGTACAGGATGGAGATATCCTGTCCATTTCTGGTACGACGGGTATGATATGCGAAGGATTATTGCCCATCGATGCCCGCGAGTTCCTGAACGACGATATAAAGCCTGCCATCAATTTCACCTATTTCGTGGAACACCTGGAAAGAAGGGGGCAGAAACTTACCGCGATACACCAGTTGCTCAACGCGGTCAAGGAGGATAAAGACCTGCAGAAAGTAGCGGGACACCTGCGGCATATCATGAATATCCACAGGGAGAATCTCAAGGTAACGGCACCGTATATCCTGGAGAGCATCGATAAGGCGCTGGAGCGGGGTGTGGGTGACGTTAATGAATTAAAACAGTTACTCCAGGATGGTCTGAAAAGGGGAGATGCCGGAAGGTTTAATGTGGGTGTCACAGATGAGATGAGAGAAACGATAACGCAAGTCCTTTCAAGCAGGGAATTCCTTGAAAGATTCAGGCTGGGTCCGCGGGATATACGCAATATTTCAATTATAGAAGAAAGCGCCGAGAGTTTTCAGGGAAGGGTAGCCGTCAATCTGGAACTCGAGACGCGGGAAGGACCTCTTGATGTCCGGGTGGCCTTTTATAAGCCGGGGTATGATCTTGACCCGAATCAGGTCTCCGATTCCGGGACGATAGCCTCACGCCTTTTGGAGTATTATGAAGCGGGTGTTCTGGAAGACCATAAAGACCACCTGAAGGTAGGAGATGTAGCGATTTCTCCGGGAATGGTGACCGGCGCGGTCTATGAAGCGGAAGGGGACTATCGTTTGTCAGTCGCTGTTTTGTCCCGGAAGCTGGACGAACTGGCCCGGGAGCATGATCTTACATATGAGAATATGGCAGGGGCTATTGCCGAGATAGGCGCGGAGAACATGGAAAAGGCCTATCGACGTTTTCATGCGATGGATGATAGTTTCGCCTTTGACAGGATGTGTTACATGGTCCTGCCAAAAGGGGCTCCTTATGAAGCCGTGAAGGTGCGTTTGAGGAAAAAACACCCGGATATAAAAGGGACCGTACAGGAAGCGCTTGCCGGAGGAGAGATCGCCGGCATGAAGATATCTAACGGCAAGAGCGAAAATATCCGGAAAGACACGATAAAGCTCCTTTTAAGGGTATATGACAACCGTCCTGATGTTTATAACACTTTGGCAAGGGTATTCGACCTTAAGCATCGTAAAGGCATGAGCATTAGAGAGATGAAAGAAGAACTTGCCGGGATAACCGGAGGTAAAGGCGATCTCAATGATGAACAGAGGGTTCTTCTAAGGGACCTATTGGGCATTACACGATATGACGATCTGGCTGAGGATATCCAAAGAAAGTTTGACAGGCTCGGGGACCTTAAGAACTTCCCGATGGATATAAAACTGTACGACCTGATCATTACGCAAAAGGGGGATGAGGATATCGTCCGAGCGCTCAGCTGGGGAGCTTATATGCGCAGAAGCCTCGAGAACGAGGTCCTGGCATACATGAACAAGGATCTGGGTTTGCCTTATAGTGAGATCTTTGAAGCTCTGGGGGAATTGTACGGTGAAGGGGATGTCCACTCTTTTATCGAGAAGGCGCTTGCGTTTGAAACCTTTACATCAGATGGAGTCCCGAGAACCCCACTGGGCCATGAATTGAAAAAGTTCGCGGAATCGAAGGGATGGATAACGGCAGAGGGACCGGTCAATCCCGGTGTTATATTGCCATTAAAGCGCTGGATAGAACGGCGCCCCTGGCTGGCCGAGGGTATTCTTTTCGCGGGTACGGTGGCGTTAGGATGTTTCCTTTTTGGTTCCGCGAATTGGCAGATGGTTTCCTGCATAAGCGCCGGGGCGACGCTTACGGCGCTTATGCTGCTTTTCGCCGACTGGACCGCCGAGAAAGGTATGGGGCTCCATGAATATTCCCTCAAGGTCGCGCCGTGGCTGGAGGAATTGCTGTTCTTCCTTGTCCCGATGGTGATAGGGCATTACACGTTCGGTTTGGGAAGCCCGGGCGCCGCTCTTATCATGGCGGTTTCCAGGCTGGTGTTCTTTGTTCTGCATAAAGGAGCCCGTCCTCACGCGCCGCCGATAACATATATTGTCCCCCTCGTCGTCGCTCTTGTCGGCGGCTTGTTGCCTTTTGTTCAGTTCATTCCCTGGTTCTTGCCGATAGCGGCTGTTTCCCCGCTCATGTTTATCGCTGACATGACCGTCGTAGCCATGGCCGTTCACCTGATGTCCAATATTTTCGCGTTCTATTCAAGATTATCTCCCGCGACCCTGGACGAAAGCTCCGAGATCAGCGAACGGGAGTTCCAGGAAGCGGTAGAGGAACTGAAAAGCGGAAGCAATAAAGAGAAGATCGCCGCGACGGAACAGCTTGGTCTTTCGGGGCGTCCTGAGGCGATACAGCATCTTGTAAGGGCCCTTAGATGGGATTCGGAGCGTAATGAAAGCGCGGCAAGCGTAAAACTCCAGATAGCGGTGATAAAAGCGCTGGCCGGTCTGAAAAGAGTGCCTTTGCCGGAAAGGAAAGACGTGGAGATAGATTCCAGTGTCCTGGGTATAATCAACAGCGCCCTGGATGAACAGGGCATCCCGAGGGATGGTGTCAGTATATGCGGTCCATATGAAGCCATAAGGATCATATTTGACCAGGCCGAACCGAAGATGTATTCGTTCGAGAATCGTCTTCACGTGAAATTCGCACAAGCCGGTATCGCCGCCAACATCGCAAAAACGGATCAAAGAACGTTTGAGGTCGCGTTCCACATGAACGTGAACAATCTGACGCCTTCCTGGCGTGCCGCGGGTACACTGGACCTGCAAGTCGATGAAGAAGGATATTACAGGAAGTTCACGGAATTGGAGATAGTAAGAAAGGTTGAACAAAGGGCGAAGATGCTGCTTGACGGGCTTGAGATCGACATAAAGGGATCGGAAGAGGAAATGGGGAAAAACCCGACCGAGGAACAGAAAAAAAGGTATGACGAGCTGGAAAAAGAATATAAATCCCTCCACTTTTATATTTACGGGGACGGAACGGAAGCGAACCCGGGGCTGTTGAACATAATAAGGCACCCCGATAAATTGCGTCCGCTCAGCGACGAGGAATACGAACGGGTGGAAAAGAGGACTTACGAGAACCCGGAAAAAGTCGTTCGCATGATAGATGGCGCGCGGTATATATCGTACGCCGATTCACAGATATTACGGATAGAGTCAGTGCGGAGGGAGCGAGAGGGGATAGGCGCGCGCAAATACTGTTCTTATAACGAACTGCGGAACATGGCATGGTCCAATCCTTACTTCACGCACTACCTTGAAAGTGTTACAGGTGAAGAATATAGCGGGAGCGACGGTATAAAGAAGTGGGTATACATGGCGAGAGCCGCCGGCAGTGTTTTTCAAACCTCATATTTAATGGATATCATGCGCGGGGAAGAATCCAACCATCACATGTTCTTTATATCCAGGGATTCGATAGACCCGTTCGCGGGAAGCCTGAAGAAGGACTTCATAGAACTTGTTGTGGACCATCCCGAGGTCAGCGATTTCAAGAGCCTCAGGGATATGGCCATATCCAACCTCAGGAAAAGGCGCGAAACGCTCGAAGATGCAAGGAGCTGCGCCTTCATGGACGCTATATGGCGGCATCTTGAGAATTCCCGTATCCTTGACGGCGTCGATCCCGGGGACCGTATTATGGTCGTGGACGAGACCGGTATCGGCAGCTATGATTTCCTTTTCAAGTATATAGTGGAGCAGTATACACTTGAGAAGACCTTGTTAGGGAAGGGCATCGATCTCAGGAGCGAAGTCGATGCTGTAATGGATGAGTGCAGGAAAGCGGTATTCGCGTTAAACGGAGACGGGGTTTCGGAGGAGGAAAGGAAAGCTTCGGCGCAGAAGCTTCTCGATCTGGGGATATCCGAGTATTACGTGGGCCTGCTGAAAAAAAGTGCGGGCGCCTATAATTTATTGGATTTTATTAACAGCGAAAGAGCCGAAAAGGTCGTTTTGAAGAAACACGGGATCGATCCGGAGGCGAACAGGGTGAACGTGGACATCTTCATCGGCCAGCGTTTCGTATACGCGGGCAATGATATACCGGGATATCCGCAACTCTACGTTGACAGGCTGGTCGGGGATTTCGGTATCAGCCGGGAGCGCGCGGAAAGGATAGTCGCTTCAGTGTCTGAAATAGCCGATTATGTGCCTCACCCCGTAAAAATAGACGAAGATGTAAAACTGCCCGTTTTGCAGCCGGACCTGCCCATTAAATTTGAAGAGAACGATGTCCTGGTCAACAGTTATCTTAAAGCGTTGCTTACGGTCAATGGTATTGCCGGGCATCATGACACCAAGGCCTTTACCCCGGTAGCCGAGATCCTGACGCATAGCAGTTCGCCCGGTGTCCGCAGGGAGGCCGCCCTGGCGCTGGCGGAATTCGATATCCCCGAATTAGAGGAAGAGGCTAAAGAGATCCTTACCGGTATTTCGGGAACGGAAGATAACGGATCGGTCCGCAAGGCGGCCGGAAGATCTGTTGCGAAGATCCTCGCCCGGCAGCTTGGCGACGGGATAAGTGTGGATGAAAAAGGGAAAGCGCGTCTCAGGGATATCAAGCGGCTGCTCGGGAAAATAGATCTTATCGAAACAGCTGTCGGGAGCCCTTACCCTGAGGTGAGGATGTTCGCCGTGGGGATACTTGCCGAAATGGACGAGCGAGCCGTGGCGCGTAAGCTTAACGCGTTACCGTCCACCCGGGCGGAGATCGTAAAGACAGCCGCAAAGCACGGGTTTGACGTTCCCGAATTCAGGATGGACCTTGGAAAGCTCTCTTTATCGTTACAGGCCGAAGCCGTAATGGAAGCGGCGAGGGACTTGAATGCCGCCGTAGGTCTGAAGATATCCGCCGACGGGTTCGCGGTTTTTGATATGGAAAAAGAACTGTCGCCGGGAGAGTGGATCACCGGAATAGCGGAGAGGGTTTTCGTCGGGCACAAAGCGGCGTATTTCCTGCATCTTTGCGGCCTGGGAACGATGCCTCAGGGCGGGCCCCGGTTACAACAGCTGCAGAGGCATATAACGCGCGCGGTCGAAGATAGATTTACCCTGTTCACTACGGATTATTCCTCTCCCATGGGTAGATCCGCCATGGCAAGTAATGAAAAAGGCCTGAAAGAAATAATTACCAGGACGGCCCGGCGTTCCGGGGTAAGAGAAGACAAGGATGTGTCCTTGAAGAGGACGAAGGCCGCCGGTAACGATACCGACGAAGAGGCCATTATATGGTGCGTGCTTGAGTTTTACTGTCCTGATGTGTATCGCGAGGTTTTTGATGAAGCGAGAAAAATAGCGTTGGATTCAGCCGAGGGATCCGATTTTCTGACGGAAAACGCCGATGACGATTTTATCAAAGCCAAGGACCGGGTCATGCTCGGTTATGCCGGTCTTGTTTTAAGCAGGGCGGGCAGAAAAGGGGATTATGATCTTGTCAACAAGGTCGAAGACGCCCTGCGGAACAGTGATATCCGCGCCGATATGGTTGGACCTGTTTTCGCGGATATGAACACGAAGTACATTGTCGATGATTTGCAGTTCCGTAGGAAGCCGGAAGGCCTTACGGCTGTTGAGATGATCCACAGGTTGACGTATCTCAGGGCCTACGGGACGCTCCAGAGGCTGAATTGCGAGAATTCCGCCCAAAGAATGGTCAAGGACCGGAAAGGCCGGTTCGGACTTTTAAGGGACCAGATGGCCCGCCTTTCGAGAGAGATCTTTTCCGGAACAGGGTTTGTGGATATTGAAAAGGGGATAAGGGCCATTACGAGCGAGGCCATAGTTTCCTGCGACACGAACAAGATCAAGCAAAGACCGACACTGGTCGGTGTCATAGGGGCCCAGGCATGCGGGAAAAAGTTCATCTCGGATGAGGTCAAAAACGGGATCACGGCCCATTCGCAGGCTACGGGAAAGGAATATTCCCCCCATGTTATTTCAATGGAGGATCGATGGGCGCTGGGATACTCGCGAAGAGAAGGCCCCGGTGTTGTGGACAGGTTCGGTCTTAAAGGCACTCTCGGGTTCAGGAGTTTTCTCCAGAGCATGAAGAGGATGCGCACGGCATATGTGCCGTTTTTCGACTCGGGAAAACGCCGGAGGTTCCGTGCTTTGGACCCGGAGCCTTTCTGCGATGACGAGAACGCTGTCGATGAAGAAAGGATGACAAGGGAGATAAAACGGCTGGCCCGGGATCTCAGAGGGACCGGCGCTCAGGAGGTAAGGGATAAAGAGGTCACGCTCCTCAGGCTTTTTGATGACAACGGGGAATGCCTGGTAAAGGACGGCAAGTTGCGGGAAGAGGTAGAGAAACAGGTGAGGGCCGTAGAGGAGCGTGACGGAAAGTGGGGGTATGGCATTGACCGGGCGGACCTGTTCGTCGATGTTACCGAGCGCAGGGAAGGCGCTTTTGTCACGGGAGATATCGTGCAAAGAATAGTCCCGTCCGGGAAAGATGTTTTCATTGTGGCCAGCCGTCTCGCGGGAAGCGACGAGGTCCTTCTTCAGGAAGAACGGGAGGAGGTTTTCGATGCCATTGCCGGAGTATGGGCGCCTTCCGAGATAAGGAAATGGAAGCTCCTGAAGAGCCTGCGGACGGAAGATATGTATACCGGCGTCCCGGAAGAGCATATCATTTCCATGTTCGGCAGGAAGCTCGTGACAGAGGAAATGTCCGAGATCGATCCCACCATGAGGAAGATATATCCTGTCATCCGGAACGTCAGCGCGTTCGAGGAATTTCTTTCCAGCGAGGAGATCAGGAAAAAGGTTCCCGAGCACCTGCTGAACGAGGTATATGTCCTTCTTTCGGATTATTTTTCGGGACCGGAAGGCGAAGAAGTTTTCGGGTGGGAGAAAAGCAACTTGCGGGATATCGTTTGTTCCTATGGCAGTATCGTGGACGAAGAGGAAATAACGGAAGAGAAGGTCCTGGATATGTTAAAGCGGAAGATCCTGCCGTCGGGAAGAGCAATACCGGAAGAAAATACCGTTATTGTCGGTATCCCCGCGAAACTTTACGCTGAGCTGGAAGATCGCGGGGAAATGAACGATATAAAAGGGATATCCGGTGTTCATGTCGAGGAACTGCGGAGTACCGGTGAAAAAGCCATGATGGAGGAGCTGGAAGATGCCCGGAAGAGAGAATCCTGCGTCGCGGCCGTGCTCGCGGATGAAGATGCCGGTGCGGATGGCCTGGCAAGGCTGATAAGTGAAGTTGTCGCAGAGATAGAGCATAGAGTGACCGCTTTTACGGATCCGGCACGGGAAAAGACCGCCCCGGGGACGGATAAGGAAATAGAAAAATTACCCGCGGATTTGAAAGCTTTTCTTGCGGATAAAGTGGAAAGTTGGGGGGCTTTAGGGTCGCTTGATCTGGCGGCTTTGAGCTTATATGAACTCTCCAGGAGAAGGGTGAGAAAGACTTATGATGTATTCAATGAGGCGCCCGTCGCGAAGACCGGAAGGGTGGAATATATAGAAAATGTTAGGAATTCAAAAGGCAAGTATATCGCCCATTTTGCCGACGGTGTTCATGGAATGGTCCCGCCCGGACTCGAGATACAGAAGAGGCGGAGTGTCCAGAATGTCGATAACAGGAAAAATGACACTTTCCATGACAGGTTCTTCGTCGTGGCCCCGGAAGAAGGCATGACCGAAGAGGAAAAGGCTGAATTCAAGGCTGAGGTGATGGATCTCTGGATGCTGGAAGGGGTTATAGATACGGGTGATATCGTGGTTCTTGACAGGAAGAAGAACGGTGAAAAGTATACCACGAATGAACTCTTGAAGAAGATGAAGGCCGAGTACAGTGATATTGACGATGAACGCGGTCTGAACATGGGTATCAGGTGTCTGAACGGTGCGCTGGAATATGACAATCTGAAGATACTCCAGGTCGAGCTTGACCGGAAGGCCCGGTGCAACATAGGTCAGTACGAAGCGTTTGTGAATCTCCTTGTCTCGCTCGGTAGCGAGAACGAGGGAGATATCGCGGCCAGGTACTTTGACAGGCACGAGGGCGGGCGCAGGTACATATATCTGCCTAAGATGGAAGCCCTTGACCTTGAACATGAGATCAGGGCCTATTACGCCCGCTATATACGTGAAGTAGGCACAAGGGCATAATACGCGAAAAAGCCCTATTTTGGGGCATTTACGCGGCTTTTTAGGGGTATTTTGAAAGGGTTTTAGACGCGTTTTGGGCAGGAAAATAACCTAAAATTAAGATATAAAATAGTTGGTTATGTGCATATTGACAAGCTATGAAAAGTGCGATATACTTAGATATGTTTGTAAGTATAAGAAAAAGCCAGAAAGGGACTTGGAAACGGGCCCTTTCTATGCCTATTTTAATTAAAAATAAAGGAGAAAGATCATGATAGGTGGTAAGACAAAGAGACCTCTTTTTAAAGCGATAAGCCTGTTCGTGGTGTTCGCTTTTTCACTGTCGAACGTAAGTTTTGCCGTCCCAGAGAAGAATATCGGCGTGGGTGAACCGGCTGAAGTCAAGTCGGTGCTGAGCGCGGACGATATAGGCGTCGCCATAGATTGCGGCACCATAAAGTCGAAATACACCGGCAAGAACGGCAAGACCATCATCCATATCCAGGATGCCCATTGTAACTATGAAGCCCAGTCCAATATAACCAGGATACTGGAACAGCTCTCCAAGGAATGCGGCATAGATATGATATCCGTCGAGGGCGCCGAGGGCATAGTCGATACCGCCTGGTTCAAGGCCTTTCCCGATTCCGAGATACGCAAGGAAGTGGCTACCTATTTCATGAAGAAAGGCGAGATAACGGGCGCCGAGTTCTTTTCTATTAATTCCGATTATAACGGCACCATCTTCGGCGCGGAGACAAGGGATTACTATGTCAAGAACCTCAAGGCCTTTACGAAGGTATATCCTTATAAGGACTCAATAGAGAATTATTTCAAGAACACCCGCACTATAGCCAACAGGCTGAAGGGCATCATTTATCCGGCCAAGCTGAAAGAAGTGGACCTGAAGATAAGGGGTTTCGAGGCGAAAGAGGTGGAGCTCAGCGATTTTGCCGATTATCTCAACAAGACCGCGGCCAGATACAAGGTGGATATAAAGGACTGCGGCAATTTCAAGAAACTGACGGATACCCTCGAATACGAGAGGAAGATAGATTTTGACATAGTGGACCAGGAAAGAAGCGACTACATAGACCTGCTCAGCAAGAAACTTTCCAAGGAAAAGATGACGGAACTCGTGACGCAGAGTATCCGCTTCAAGAAAGGGCACATAGAGGCAGTAGACTTCTATACATACCTGAGGGACCAGGCCAAGGAATACGACATAGCGATAGTCCAGGAATACCCGAACCTCTTCTACTACTACATATATACCAAGCTTTATGACGGGATAGACAACGAGGGCCTCTTCAGGGAGATAGACAAGGTCGAGGCGCGCATCAAGGATAAGCTGTTCACGGACGATACCCAGAGGAAGCTGGACAAGCATTCCGCCATGCTCGATATGTTCATCAACCTCGTCAATATCGAACTGACGAACGAGGATTACGACCTTTTCAAGGAGTATAACAGGGAGTTTACGCTTGAGGATGTGGTGGAATTCATAGCCCAGCTCTCCGCAAGGTATAACCTCAATTACTCCATAGACAGTGTGCCGGTCCAGATAAGCGAGAATATCCCGAGCATGATAGATTTCTATGAGATAGCGATCAAGAGGGATAACGCCCTTATCGATAATACCCTGCGCCAGATGAAAAAGGAAGGAAAAGACAGGTGCGTTTTTATCGCCGGAGGTTTCCATACCAGGGGAGTGAAGCACCTGCTCGAGAAAAAAGGCATTTCTTATGTAGTCGTGACCCCCAAGATAACCAAGGACGTAGAGACCCCCTATATAAAGGTATTAACTAACCAGCGCACTTCTCTTGAAGACATCATCACCGAGAGCGCCGCCATGCCCGGTATGGGCGCGGCATCTTCCACCGAGGACGTCGCCCAGCCCAGGGGCGAGATGCTTGCCCCGCTTCACAGGGTGGCTTTGGTGACGGAACTGATCGATGTCGAAGGGGTGGACAAGGAAAAATTGGACAAGCTATCAGATGACATTGGTACGGTTGATGGGGGAATGACAGTTAAACAAGTGGCTGAGAACTTTTTTGAGCGTGTAGTAAAAGAATGTACAGACCGTTGGCTTACCAAAGTAAAGGAAAAGCTTCTTGTTGACGAATTTGAAGGTGATACTGCAAGAGCAGCGGCTGAATGGCAGAAGTTCATGACAGAGGATGTCTTTAAAAAGATGATCCTCGGCACGTATCTGGATAAGGTAAGAGTCGGTCTGAAGCTCGTTCTTGAAGCGAAACAAAGAATAGCACAACTTGACGCTATATTTCAGCCTATCAGTACGCGGGTTGTAAATAATTTCTGGGCAAGGTTTAAGGAAGAGGGCGAGAAGCTCCAGGGCGGGACCCCCGCGGACGGCTCGCAGGGGCCGGCCGGTGACGAAAAGAGCCCCGGTTCGCAGGACGCCGAAGGAAAATACCAGAACATAGATGACGCCCGTGCTGCCGATAATATCATAGAAAAAAGCGTAAAAGCCGGGACATACACCAAAGAAAAGGTTGCCGGCGACGGAATAAGGGAGAACTTTAAGTTTATGGCGCATGAAGGTTTCGCTGAAGCCCTTATCCGCGCGGGATTGAACGTGAACATCCATCCCGGCCGCGGCGGCAAGTTCAAGCGCGGCGAAAGGAAGGATAAAACCCGGGGGCTCTTACAGGCCCATATAGACAAGGACGTTTATGAGGCGTTGAGAAAAGCGGATAAAGGCTATCTGGAGACGGTCGCTCGCCATGAGTGCGCCCATCTTGATATCTATAACGTTCAGGCTCTGGTGGACGAAGGGCTTAACCCGGACGAAGATGGAGGATATATTCGGATTCTTGCTAGGCTGCGCGACGAATACGGGTATAGCGGATATCTCGGTGTTGAAGCCGAGAGCGCTGTTAAAACATGGGAAAAATGGAGTAAATATTTAAGAAAGGCCGAAAGGGCAAAGCGCGCCCCTCTTGCTGAGTTGGAGATATATAATCTTCAGGAGGAGTTCGTCAACGGCCTGAAGGGTTGTGAGGTCCATCGCGGGATAAAGAGGACCATGAACGAGGCGATCAGGGCAAAACGTGAGAAGGTAGAAAAGGAGAAAAGAGAAGCGGCAAAAATAAGCAAAGCGAATCTCGAGGAGCACGCGAAACGCATGTCCGAAGCTACTTCTTCCCACGAAGGCCCGAAGCTCGCGATCGTCGTCAACTCCTCGCTCGCGCAGGCCGATTTCTGGCAGGACCGGTTCACGGCGGAAGATAACTGGCAAGGTTCCGGAGAAGTGATAAGAGATGATGCCATTGTCATTTCCGTGACGGAAACCAACTGGAATGGCGGGGCCGGGAACGGGCTCGGGACCCTTAACGGGTTGGTCCAGGCAGCCAGGAAAGCCTGGGCTGAAGACCTTTATGGATTCTTGGGGAAAGACGTCAAGATCGACGTGGATGAAAGCAAGAAAGATCCCAATGCAAGACTTTCGAAGACGGACATCAAAAAGTTGGTAAAGCCTTTCCTGGAAGAATTTTTTACCGATGGGGACAGCGTGCTGATGTGCCATACCGCGGGTAAAGGCACCCGTACCGCTCCTCTTCCCGGGGTGGAGGTGAACACCAAGTCGAATATCAAGCTTTCCGAGATGGTGAGGGTAAAAGGTAAATTGGAGCCCATAACCGTTCTTGAATCGGTCATCAAGCAGATGAGCATCTACTCGCGCACAAGGGGCGGCAGAATGTGCGTGGCCTGGGGAGACCAGGTGATCATAAACGAGAACAGTGTCGATGTGGAGCCTACGCACCACGTGGAGATATTCGGGATGGCGGCGCCGATCGATGAAGAAATAGAACAGTACGGGATCCTCATACCCGGTAAAGAAGAAGGGGACGCCCTGCAGAGAGAGAAGCTCAAAGTGAAGCAGATCCGCGAGATCCCCGGTGTCGGCGATACGGTCTGCAAGAGCATGGGATTTTTCAGTATAACCCGTGAATTCCTTAGCGAAATGATCCTCGATGATAAGCACGGCGGCTACCTGGAAGAGCTTGCGGCGGCCGGTTGGAAGGAAGATGTCGATGCGTCGCTTAACACCGACCCGGACTGGTGGCAGCCGCTCACATCCGACCGTAAGGAATATGAGAAGATGATGGCCCAAAAGGGCGTGTCTAAAGATAAAGCCCGCGCCCAGTGGGACAGGATGCATAAACTGTGGGACAATTTTAATAAAGGCGACCTGAGCGATCATTGTCTCGGCGTGACTGATACGGGCGAGAATGCGCTATGGTGGGATTACGGCCAGAATAAGTTTTTTCTCAGCAATTTACACCTTCTTACCGATGCAAGATCCCATGAAGCCAGGGTCGCCAGGCAGTTCTTCGGTATAGAAGAATTAGCCACACAAGAATATGGCAAGGACAATTGGATGGATAAAAATTCAATCCATTCCATGACGGTCAAACCAAAACCTGCAAAGCCTATTAAAAATTCCATTGTACTGGGATCCAGAGTAAAGAATGCCAGGCTCGAGAATTGTATAGTTATCAACTCCGATCTGGAGAATGTGACTGCCAAAAACGCCATCATTATCGGCAGCACCGTTCTGGAACTTAACGCCTGGAATGAGAAACCATCGTTATGTTACAACGTTGTCCAGGAAAAGGTTAACCTCAAAGATGGTCAGATACTGGCTAATATTTTTCATCCCGAACTTGGCCGCATAGAGATGCGCACGGACGCTTCAAGGGACGGTTCAGCGGACTGGAAAGGGGGAGAGTTCGTCTATGACAACCTGTTCGCCTATGCCGATATTGCGGACGCCATTAAAGCGAGCAGTGTCACTGTGGAGCAGGCTGAAGAGTTGAAGTCTAAAGCCGAGACGCTCCTGAAAAGCGGGAAGGCGCAGGACCTGAGCCCGCCTGACCATAAAAAGTTGGAAATGCTTTTGCGCAGGAGGAACGAAAAGGAACATACGTTATTGAGTAAAGCGAAAGAGCTTTTGGAAAAAGCAGAGAGTCTTCCAGGATCCAAGAAAAATGAGATCGCGGAACTGGAAAAAGAAGCTGCGATGCTGAGGCTTCAGGCCTACAAGGCACATGTCGCCGTTTCTGAAGCCCGGCAGATCATCGCTTACCGTATGCTGAAGTTCGGCGATGTCGAGAAATGGCGGGCGAACGAATACTTGCGGGCATTTGCTCCTGCATTTGACGGTGCATCCGATCTGGGCTTTAAGACTGGTTCCGAGCGAAAGGAAAAACAGGCTGAGGCTGTAGACGAGATAGAGTATTTGAACTGGGTGCTCGAAACAGAAGGGAAATACGGAAGTGTGCAGGATTACCTGTTCGAGAAATTCCCGCCGTTAAGGTTCGGTACGAGCGGGTTGAGGGACCTGGTCAAGAACATGACCGATATGGAGATCTATACCAACGTGTGCGGTTTCCTCAATTTTCTTATCGAGAGGAAGATGCTGAAACACGGGGACGAGGTCTCCATAGGCAGCGATTTCAGGAGCAGCAGCCCCCGCATCCGCGCGGCGGTGGCGGAAGCGATACGCAGTATGGGTATGACGGTGGATGACCAGAGATTCGTATCGAGCCCGGCCCTCGCGAACCACGCGATGAACGAGCGTGTAGTGATAACCTCTTCGATCGTTGTCACCGGAAGCCACATACCGGATGACAGGAACGGTATGAAACCTTACAAGACGACCGGCGAAGTGATGAAGGGAGCTGACGAGGAAGATATATTGAGGAATATTGAAGACATGAGGAAGCATGTTTATTCCATAGACCCCTTTAGTTCTCTTTTTGATTATCGAACGGGCATGTTCAAACCTCATTACGCGAAAAGAGCCCAGAAACTATTAAAGACCGAGGAAGAGGCCAGGAAAGAGTGTGAGGAGTATCTTGATAAGCAGGATATCTCCGATGAAAATAAAGGAAGAATGTTGGACATGGAAGATTCACCGAGTGTCGCTTCGCTTGAGTATATCCTGCGTTACGAAAGAGGATTCCCGCCGAAAGCCCTCGAAGGGGTTGAGGTCTTCGAATACCAGCATTCGGCCGTGGGCAGGGACGTTATAAAGACGATCTTCGAGATACTGGGGGCCGATGTTAAAGTAGGCGAACCCGGCGAGAAAGTCGACATAACATATATTAACGAAGAAGGGGATGAGGTGCGGGAGGCTGCGCCTCTCCGGAGTAAAAAGTTCGTCCCTGTTGATACGGAAAACGTTTCGGCGAAGACCATGGCCATCATGGAACGCAAACTTTACGATCTGGATATTGATATAGGCATATCCGCCGACGGTGATACTGACAGGCCGCTTCTTGTCTATCGCGTTTATGATAAAAATGGAGAAAAGGTTATAAATAAGGAGACAGGGCTTCAGAGAGTGGATTTTGTTCCGGGCGATCTATTGGGTCTTCTTGCGGTAATAGCTCTGAAGGATTTGGGAGTGGATGTCAACGCCGCCGCTCTCTCGGTAAGCGCCAACGAGAAGATAAAAGAAGCCCTTACGGGGCTTGGCATAGAATGGGAAGAAGTAAAAATAGGCTCTCCCTGGTGTATAGAGCAGATGGACGAATTCCTCAAGCCGCAAGAGCACCGCGGATGGAACGTCCTCTCGTGGGAGACCAACGGCGGTTTTCTTACCGGGACCGACATCCAGATACCGGGAGCGAGCCAGCCCCTGGAGAAACTTGCCACCAGGGATGCCGTCGTGTCCATGGCGCTTGTTATGATGTATGTGAAAAAACACGGCAAGCAGGGACATTTAAAGAGGATCTCCGACTGGATAAATGAAGTGCAGGGGGTAAACCCAAATTGGACATCCGCCAGTAAGATGGTCCTTGAGATGGAAAAGGGCCTGGCTATCAGGGATTCTATCTCGCCTGCGCCTGAGACACAGGTGAAGGAAGTCGAGTTCATATCCTATGATGAGATCAAAGTGACCTATCTTAAAGGAGCGAAGAAGAAACCGGAAACGATCACTGAAGAAGAGCTGTTTCAGGAGCTTGTGAAAATAAGAGAAATGTTACAGGAGGCTTTAAATAAGAGTGGTATCGAAGGCTATATTACCAGGATAAATTATCTGGACGGCGTCAAGATATTCCTGGATACCGGCGAGATCACGCACTTCAGGCCGTCCGGGAACGAACCTGCTTTCAGGAATTACGCCCAGGCGAAGACCCCGGAAAGGGCCCGGGAATTGTGGAAGATCGGTTTTTCCAAAGTCGTCCCGGAACTGGTCAGGATGACTTCGACACAGGCCGAGTCGCAACTTGTGACCCCGGGCGTCCAGGCGGCGATGGCTCCGACGCCGCAGGCGGATATGACGCCTATAGAGCGCGCCGAAAGAAGCGCGTTGTGTCAGTCGCTTCCGCCCGAAGAGCAGGAGCTTTTCATGCAGAGCATTGCCGCGTTAGATAATATAATCGATCGGGGAGACAAGATTACCATGCGTCCTGCCTTCAGGCTTGGTATCGACGGCTATACGTGGGGAGAGCGCGTTGTCGGTGATGATGGCAAGATAGCGTCCATTCTGGCGACCATGGGAGTTACCACCTCCGAAAAAGCCGTAGATAAGGTCAGGGAAAGCCTGTCACCGGAGCAGTTGCATAAATATTTTGAGAGATATGTTGAAACTATTAGTGATGTAGAGCTTTTGGGCAGGTCCATTGCCGGGATAGGGATGGATGAAAGGTTCGAGAGCTGGCTCAGAGAGTATATAGAAAAGGAAGAGGTCATAGGCGAAAGGTGGTTCGCGGCCGGCCTCATCGATGTCGGGACAGGGTATGTGCTGCCCGCGGAAGTGCTGTCGTTCTGGCCGGAAGAGGTGTACGGACGTGCGCATGTTACTCAGTTCGGTCCGGAATCCGGCATCACAGCGAAGCATCTGACATCCGCGGTATCTCTTTCCCTTCAGTACCACAGGTTCCCCGAGATGATCGTAGCGCTTGAGGACAGTTGGGCTTATCTGGGGCTTAATGAGAAAGAATTCACCAAATGGTGCAAGGTTACGGGATTATCTGCAAAGGATGCATTTAAGAAAGCCCTTAAATTAGGTCACATGGATATATTTAATAAGGTTGAGCTTAAGGCGGGACAAACCTACGTTGTTCCTGCGGGTATGCCTCATGCTTATGACAAGGTGAAGGTCTATGAGGTCAAAGCCGTGAACGCGACCCAGGATAAAGCCGGAACGTTCTCGTTCTATGACAGGTTGAAATGGTATTCTCCCGGATTTGATGCCGCAAAAGCAAAAGAAGCTAGGGAAATATTTGAGAAAGAGTTGGCTCCTGCTCTAGAAGCGAACGACATCGAAAAAGTTAACGACATTGTCCAAAGGATGATCGATAGAAAGCTTATAAGGGACGGCAAGGACGTTCTTACTCTGCCGGAGGAGAGAACCGAGGATATGGCGGCGGATCAGAGGGTGGTCAATGAGATAGTGAATGAAATAGAAGAATACGGTTTCCTTCAGCCGATAAATCCTGAATATTTCATGTATACTCCCTTGACCATTGAAGGTCAGGAGCATGTCCAGAAGGTAGGCGAAGCCCAGGGCTTTGAAGCCGTGAAATACACGATACCGGAAGGAGAGACCAAAGAAGCTTACGAACCTCTCAAGGGCAGGCAGCATACGCTGTTTGTCGCCGAAGGTAACGTAATGGTGACGTTTAAAAAGAAGGGGACTAGTAAGGCGCCAGGACACGAAAGGTCACTGAGCGTTAAAAAAGGAGAAGAACTAGCGGTATACAGCAACATGGGCGAGACATACACTATCCATGCGTTAAAGGAAGGAGGCGAAGCGGTGGTCTACACCCAGTTCAAGCCGTTCCCGAAAGAAGAAAGGTCGATCCTGATCGATGCGGAAAAGGCCGAAGAGATACCGGGAACCGGCGAGCGCGAGTTCGATATCACCGTGGCCTACAAGGATTACGGCCCGGGGATGACTTCCGGTGTGGATGACCAGATAAAATTGCGGAATGAAAAGATCAAAATTTCAGATGTCCTTCCGGTCATCGGCGAACGCGAGTTCACTATTCTTGTCAAGGGAGGCCGCTGTGAATTCGGTGGCAATGAATTCGCCGCCGGTGATATGATTCCCGTGACAAGGGACACGCAGGAATATAAGCTTATCATGGAGAGAACGGACGAGCCGTTTATTGTAAGAACGAGCGCCGAACCGCTCGTCATCGAAGTGCAGTACCGGAAAACGAGCGAGGAAAGGATAGCTTACGCCGCGCACGACGCCGTCATGAAAAACCAGACGGCAATTCGGGCAGCGGGTAAGATCAACGTGTTGATGCCGAAAGGTATGTTTGTCAGCGGCGCGAACGATAGAAAGAGTGTAGGAACCTGTGAGTGGTATGAAGCGCAGTTTCGGGAAGCGCTGTTGACGGATAATATAACTATTAGGGCTTATGGGGGGGATAGCCTGGAAGAGGCGTACAGGATGTACAGGGAAGAAGGAACAACGAATATCCTTTATGCTTCAAGAAAGGACCTTAAAGATTTTAAACAGGCAACAAGAGGGATCAGAAAAGAAGGCACGCCAGAAGCCAAGAAAAAGGCCGAGAAACGTGATGATTTTATCAGTCGTGTCAGGATCCGTGAGCTGTCGGAGAGGATCGTTAAAGGTAGGGCTTTTGTCGAGGGTCACGGACTTTCCCATACCCGGGAAGCCATAGCTGAAGGTCTCTTGCAGGCGGCCGTAGAGCCGGAGATGCTTCTGAATGTGCAGGAACATTCCATTTTGCAGGATATCATCAACGTCTTTGACCAGAACGGCATCAAAGGGGTTGCCAAGGAACAATACCTGTTGTGCGCTTTGATCTCTTTCGCGGAATACAAAGGGATAAGAAACGAACTTCCTGAAGATATCAAGGATATGATAGCTGCAGGTAAGACACCGACGTTCGACCAGTTCCTTAAGTTGATACACAGGATCCTCTGGGACCACCCGGCGAAGCCCTTTGATCCGCAGAGCGAATTTGAGAAGAGACGCCAGACCCTGTGGGCCGCGTAATACGCGTTTCAAGCAACACCTTCCCAAAAGAAGGGCAGGCTCAAAAGCCTGCCCTTCTTTTTATACACCCGATGTATACACACCCGAAGTATATTAATTGTTGAAAGAAAATCACAGCTTTCCGTGTCTAATATGTAACCAATTCACACACCCGATGTGTACACTTCGGGTGTATCGCTAAAAAAGGAGGTTAGTATGCCTTACAGAGAAGGGGTTTTAGCAGAAAATGGGTTGTACCATGTATATACCAGAAGTATTGCGGGATTTGAGATATTTAACAACAGCAGAGATTATGAAAGGATAGTCAAAGCGATGGATTTTTATTCTACAGAAAGAATAGACCATTGTTTTGCCATATTCGAAAAAGTGCAAGAAAATCAAGTTTTGAATACTACGACTAGAGAAAAACTGGTCGATATTATCGCATATTGTATTATGCCTACGCATATTCATTTGATACTTAAGCAATTGAAAGAAAAAGGGATTTCAAGATTCATGCAGAGAATTTTAAATAGTTACAGCAAATACTTTAACATTAAACGAAAAAGAAAGGGACCTTTGTGGGAGGGGAGATTTAATGGTATTTTGGTGAAAGACGATGACCAATTTCTACATCTAACGAGATATCTTCACTTGAATCCTGTTACGGCATCCTTGGTAGAAAACCCTGAAGATTGGGAGTTTTCTTCCTATAGAGAGTATTTAGCTTTGATCAATCAGGACAAGAAGATATGTGAATTTTCAAATTATCTTAGCATGGATCCAGTGGATTATAGAAGATTTGTTAATGATAGAATTGATTATCAAAGAGAACTGGCTTTGATCAAACATTCAGTGCTGGAATGATGTTCATTGTTTATACATCGGGTGTATTATACACCCGATGTATAAACAGGGTTGGCGAAAGGGGTGATTTGGGATATACTGATATTCTAAAATCTTTAAGGGAAGGGTATTAGTGGATAAAGATAGTTTGATCACAGAGACACCGGGGTTAAAAGAAGTATTGGGTAATATCGAAGCGGCTCGCGCTTACGTGGAGAAGAACGAAAGCGTCAAAATAGTCGTTGTCGTATCGGGCAGTGAGGCCGATACGGTCAATTTCAAGGACCGGCTGGATAAGGTCAAGTGCCGTATCTTCAACAGGGACGGCAGTACCCTTGTCCTCTCCTTCCAGGAAAAAATAGGCAAGAAGACCAGGGAGGGCAACTTTCTCGGGACGCTTCTGGCATATCACTCGCTGAAAAAAGCGGCCCAGGAAGCCGGCATCAAATACCGGGACCTTGTCACGCTAGTGGGCATGGTATTCGGGCGCGGCGAGAGAATGTCGCCCATAACGCAGGCCAACCGCTGCAGTAAACCCAGTATACGGGTCACTCCGGCTAACGTCGAACTGAAAGGGAAGAGAATAGCTTTTACGGCCATAGAAGAGGCCCTTATGTATTTTACCCCGGTCGCGAAGTATCTTGAAAGACGCGGGTTCAGGGGCATCCTTGATAAGTGGGGGGACGAGACGGAGATACCTTCGCGCGATCTTACGGAAGAGCCGGAAGACGCTGCTTCCATGAGAGAATACGACGTCATCAAGATCATATCGGTGCTTGAGATAACCGAAGAGCTCGCGAAACAGAAAGAGTGGGCCGTTTTTGACGACGATGACAACATGCTCGCACAGCTTTCCCGCGGCAGGAAGGATACCTTAATAGAACAGCTGAAACAGATGGGTATAAAACCACGCGAAGACGGCAAATATTACGCCGGGGTGAGCCTTGGCCCCGTGGCAGTATCTTATGACGTCCTGGACATAGCTTCGGAAGTGTTCAGTGACGAGATCGTGAAGGAGGACATCTTTTTGGACTTCGATCCGTTCTTCCTGATGGCGCTGGCGATGAAGGACGCCTCAGCGTGGGACGCGGCGCTTGAGGTAAATGAAGGCATGAAGAAGCTCATCGGTATTATCCCGGATTTCTTCGAAAAGGTGCAAGAGATAAAGAACATATTCAGGAAAAAATACGGAAGAGAGCTTAACCTCAAGGTCCTTGACCTGGGGGGCGACGTGTACTGGGCCGATATAGGACAGCACGGCGCCATGAGGGACAAGTTCCTTTCGTTCAACGACAAGGGCGCCCGGGGGATTACGGCAAGAAAGATCGCGGGTATAGACGGCGAGAGGGATGGCCGTGGTAACATAATAGTAAATTCTGAAATAAGCTCGAACGTTACCGTAAGCGATTCCGTAATAGTGAATTCCAGGATAACCGGCACAGGGAAGATCACCGGCAGCGTTATAATAGATTCACAGCTCGCCGATATCGAGATGACGGAAGCCTTCGCCGTGCGGAGCGCTCGCCTGGGGAAAACCGTCCTGAAACAAAAAAGCGGCCTCTTCGAGTCGCTGGGCGCGGACGATATCACGCTGGAAGAAGGCATGCGCCACGTGGCGGTCCTGACAAGCAAAGGGAAAGTCGACATGAGGGTCTCGGAGGAAACCGATCTCAGGGACAAGGACAATACCTATAACGTGCCGATATTCGGAAATGACATTTCATTCGAAGACGCATATAATGAGATGTTCGGAGTAAGCAGCGAGGAACTGGAAAAAAGAAGAAGAGAAACATGGAAAACCTTGAAAGGATAAAAGAAATGTCGGAGAAATTCAAACCGTTAAGGTTCGGCACGAGCGGCCTCAGGGCGCTTGTCACCGAGATGACTGACATGGAAGATTATATCAATTCCAGGGGGTTCATACAGTTCCTTAAAGAAAGAAAAGAGATCGACGGGGCGCGCAACGTGATAGGTTTAGGCGGCGATCTCCGCTCTTCAACCCCCAGAATAATGGCGTCCGTCCTGAAAGCCATAGAGGACGAAGGCTGTAAGGCGGATCTTTGCGGCTTTGTCCCCACGCCTACTCTCACGTACTACGCGATGGGGAAGGGCATCCCCAGCGTTATGGTGACCGGCAGCCATATCCCCGACGACCGTAACGGCATAAAGTTCACCAAAAAATCCGGTGAGATCCTTAAAGCGGACGAAGCCGATATCCTCAGGAACGTCGCTAACGCGAGGAAGGATGAATATTCCAAAAGCCCCGGTGAATCCCTGTTCGACGATAACGGCATGTTCAAGGAAGAGCCGCCCCTGCCGCCCGCTCACGACGAGGCCGTTAAGCTGTATATAGAGCGCTACAAGAACGTGTTCCCGGCAGACGCGCTCAAGGGAGCCAGGATAGTGCTTTACCAGCATTCGGCCGTCGGAAGGGACATCCTGCAGAAGATATTCGAGGCTCTCGGGGCGGAAGTCATCCCTGAAGGCAGAAGCGATAAGTTCATCCCCGTGGATACCGAAAAGGTCTCGGGCCAGACGAGGTCCCTTTTGAAGGAATATGCGGCCAAACACAAGCCGTTCGCCATAATATCCGCTGACGGTGATACCGACAGGCCTCTTCTGGCGGACGAGAGCGGCGAGTTCCTCCCGGGTGACAAGCTCGGCGCGCTGGTATCGATCTATCTGAGGCCCAGTTTCGCGGCTATCCCCATAAGCGCCAACGACGCCGTCGTCACGGCGCTGGAGGAAAAAGGCGTAAAGGTAAAACAGACAAAAATAGGTTCCCCGTACGTTATCAAGGCCATGAACGATGAACTTGCCAGAGATACCGCCGCGAAAGCCGTCGGCTGGGAGTCGAACGGCGGGTTCCTCACGGGAAGCGACTGGACGATCAACGGCAAAGGACTAAGGGCGCTCCCGTCAAGGGACGCGGCGATAGCGCTTATTTCATCGATACTTCTTGCCAGGCAGGAAGGCCTTTCGGTGTCGGAACTTATTGACAAGAAACTGCCGCACAGGTACACCTATGCCGATGTGGTGGATGACAAGACATCCGGCTGTGAAAAATATTCCGCGGCCATGGGCAAAGAAATAGTCAAGATGTTATCGCCCACTGAGGCCGATATCACCCAGGCCGACTTTCATGGGGAAAAGGTGAGGGTCCATTATGCTGACGGCAAAGTCAAAGAAGCTGGCCCGGACCTCGCGAAAGAGATCGAAGCCATAGACAACAAGCTGAGCGAATATTTCACAAAAGAAAGAGGTTTTGATAAAGTGGCTTCGGTGAACTTTGTTGACGGTATCAGGATAATCTTCGCCAACAAAGAGGTCTCGCATATCAGGCCCTCTGGGAATGCCCCTGAATTCAGGAATTACGCTACCGCGGATACCCCGGAGAGGGCCTACGAGATAGTGGAAAAAAGGAAAGAGATAGTACCGCAGATCGTCGCGGAGCTCTCAAAAGCCTGACGGGAAGGAAAACATGGCCCAGCAAGCCGATACCCAGCTTGAGAAGATCGTAAACGCCGTTTCAAAAGGCACGCCGGTGTACCTGTTCCCTTACGAAGAGCCCAAGGTCTGGGGCGTGAAAGGGATAGGCGAATACTGGTACGGCGCTGAAGCCCAGCCGAAAAGCTCAACGGCCGTGATCGGAGAGGACAGGTGCCCAATGGCTGAGGTCCTGGCCCGTGTTCCGGGAGCGGTCCTGGGTGGAAAAGCCATAGGTAAATTCGGACATATGCTCCCGCTCGTGAAAATACTCACGCCGAAGGGGAGGCTGAGCGTCCAGTTCCACGACGCCAAGAACGAATTATGGATCGTGACAGGGACCAATAGTACCGTCGCCGGCGGGGAGCCGAAACTCATCGTGGGGTTCAGCAGGAGGTCCGTAGATGGATACGGCGAGAAAGTGACGGAAAAGTACGGCGAAGCGCTTCGGGAATACGGAAAAGTCCTTAACGCCCTTATAGATAAGCTGGAAGCGGATAAGGATGGGAAAGCGGCCCTTGACCGGACCAAGGACGTAAGGAAAGCTGCCGAAGAACTCAAAGGCAAGATACCTGCTCTTGAGAGATCGCTTGGCGAACTTGATTCTGCCCAGACCAAGCTGGAAAGTTTTTATAATTACTTCACGGTAGGAATAGGGGACGTTGTGCCCATACCCTCAGGTACACTCCATGCCCTGGGTCCGGGCGTCGAAGTGGTCGAACCCCAGATAGCGGGGCCGACGCAATCCCTTGAAGACGGGACCACGTATCCCGTGAGGTATTACTTCCCCGGTTTTGAGCGGCCGGGTGCCCAGAAAAAGCTCGATATCGACAGGGTGGACGAGATGAATCCCGCATTCACCCCAAAGACCCATCCGGAAGTGATAAATGAAGCGGCGGGTTGTGTTACCGAAAGGCTGCCCGGCAACTTTGAGGACAAAGGCCTCGAGGTCCACAGGATAAGCATGAGCAAAGGAGCCACGCTGGATCAGCTTTCCCTGACAAGTTTTCACGATCTGGTCTGCGTAAAGGGGAAAGCGGAATTATTAACAGGCGAAATGAAATATGAAATACCGAAGGCCGTTTCGGGAGGAGAAATGCTCCTTGTCCCGGCCTCCGCGGGAAGTTATACGATTACCGCCCTGGAAGACACACAGCTCATAGACACGTTTACCCCTACATCTTAAACCTTTTATTTATAAACAGTTAAATAAAGATTTCCAGATCCGTCTTCCGGCCAATAGCCTATTTTCCCGGGTTTTTGTCAAGCTTAAAATATCATTACCAAAGTATGATTTAAAGTTTTACAATGTCTTTTCATTTTATGACATTAAGTTGACAGGATGGGATAATTTTTGTAAAATAAAGTGCCCCTCTTTGTAAGGCGCAGATCTATAACCCAAAGGTCTTTAATGCAAAAAGAATCTTTTTTAAAGAAGCTTAACGAACAGAAGATATCGTATCTTTTCATAGCGCTTCCCGCCATATTATTCTTTGTATTCCAATTGGCACCTGTATTCATATCCTTTTTATGGTCGTTCACAAGTTATGACGTGGTTCACTCTCCACGGTTTGTGGGTCTTGCCAATTACAAGGAGATACTTTTCAACGACCCCCTGTTCTGGAAGGCCATGGGCAACACCGTTATCTATGTTATCGGTGTCGTGCCGATCGGTATATGCATGTCGCTTCTTCTGGCCGTGGCCATCGACCAGAAGATCAAGTTCAAGAATTTTTTCAAATCGGTATTTTTCCTGCCCACGGTCACTGCCATAGTGGCGATATCCGTGATATGGAAGTGGCTGTACGCCGGAGAGAAATACGGTCTTTTTAACTACGCGATAATGAAGCTGGGTTTTCAGCCGGTAGACTGGCTGTCGAGCCCTACCTGGACGCTGCCGTCCATCATGATAATGTCAATATGGGCCGGGCTCGGCTATAACATGATACTTTTCCTCGCGGGCCTGCAGACCATACCGCAAGTGATGTATGAAGCGGCCGAGATAGATGGAGCAGGTTTCTGGACGAAGTTCTTCAATATAACGTTGCCTCTTTTGAAGCCGACCATCGTTTTCGTAACGATGATGAGCTTTATTTTCAGTTTCCAGGTATTTGAACAGGTCTACATCATGACCGGCGGGCAGGGCGGCATAGGGGGAGTCCTTGACAGCGCCCTCACAATAGTCGCGTACCTCTATGATAGGGGCTTTCAGAAGTTCCAGATGGGATACGCCTCGGCACTGGCATATATCATATTCTTCTTCATATTCATGTTGACAATATTGAACAAACGGCTCATGAGAAGCAACGTGGAGTATTGACATGGCGTATGTCTTAGGCATAAAAAAGGATTCGCTGACGATCAAGGCATTCGTCTATATGTTCCTGATCGCCGGCGCCCTTACCATGGTCGTGCCTTACCTGTGGATGTTCGTCACTTCCATTAAACCCCTTGAAGAGATACAGTCCTATCCGCCGACTTTTTTTGTCAAGAACCCTACTCTGGAGCCCTATACGGATCTTTTTCATATGGTCCCGATGATACGGTACCTTTTTAACAGCCTTTTTGTCGCCGGGGCCATAACGCTGTTCAATGTCTTTGCCGCGTCTTTGGCGGGTTACGCTTTCGCCAAACACAAGTTCTGGGGAAGGGATAAGCTGTTTTTCATATTTCTGGGTTCGCTGATGATACCCTGGCAGGTCAACATTATTCCCGGGTTTATTATCGTCAAGAATCTGGGATGGCTTAACACGTACAGGGGCCTCATCATACCGGCCATGGCGTGGTGCGCTTTCGGTATCTTTCTTAGCCGCCAGTACATATATACTATCCCGGATGACTTTATCGACGCGGCGAAGATCGACGGCTGCAGCGAGTTCAGGATATACTGCCATGTTGTATTGCCTCTTATCAAACCGGTGCTGGCGACGCTTGCGATATTCACGTTTCTGCAGCAGTGGAACAATTTCGTGTGGCCGCTTGTCATAATACATACGGGCAACATGCGGACCATCCCGCTGGCATTGGCCGTTCTGGCAGGCCAGTTCGGGGCGAACTTTGGAATGGTGATGGCCGGGGCGGTCGTGGCTACGCTCCCCGTGCTTGTCGTATACCTGATGTTCCAGAAGTATATAATAAAAGGCATCGCGATGATAGGGCTGAGAGGATAGCAGGGAGTATCAAGTAACAAGGATAAAGGATAAAGGAAAAAGTAACAGGAACAAGTATTAAAGAAGGGAAAAGATGAAGATCAAAGCAGTTACTTGCGTTGTTTTGTTGATGGTCGGGGCTATGGTGCTTTTCGGATGTTCGCCATCGGATACGGCTCAGGCCCAGAAAAAGGAGAGCGTCAAAAAAGAACCCGTAAAAGCGGCCGTGGTAAAAGAAGGCGTCGCTGAGACCGTAAGTGTCCCCGGGGGAGAAGAACTGGTGTACCTTGATGTCACGTCTGCCGCGGCTTCGAGCTTTGACCAGACTCCCGACTGGGCCCCCGAGCCCAACCCGATGGCGCCCGTTGACGGCGATATGCTGACCCGCTGGTCTAGCGATTACGCGGAAGGAGAGCAATGGATATATTTTGACCTTGGCAAGCAAAGTGTCGTAAGCGACCTCATTATAAGATGGGAAAGGGCACATGCCACGGACTACAAGATACTGGTATCGAATGACGCCAAGAGCTGGCAGGAAGTCTATCATGAAAAGAACGGGCAGGTCGGCGCCATGGAGGCTGTCTTCGCTCCGGTCAGGTGCCGTTACGTGAAGATACTGGGGATAGCGCGGGTGAACGATGACTGGGGGATCTCTATCTGGGAAGTCGAGATATACGGGCCCGCCAGTGGAAATCCGGGGGCGACAATGACAAAAAAAGCGTACCTGAGCAAGGGAGAAGACGAAGCCAAGAAGAAAGAAGCCGAAGAACTTCTGGATAAACTGGCTGCCCCCGTGACACCGGTAAGCGAGAAGGAATTTCAGAAAGGGGTGGTGTATACTTCGTGGATGGCGGACGAGTTCACTTTGCCGGCTTCCGACATGATGCTCGCGTATATAAAGGAAAGCGGATACGACACGGTGTCAATAATGGTGCCCGCGTACCAGGAAGACCTGGATTCGACTGAGATATTCACCAACGACAAGCCGAACGGTGATACTCCCACCGACGAAGCCCTCGTGCATGCCATAAAGAGCTGCCATAAGATAGGCCTCAGGGTAATGCTGAAGCCGCACGTCGACCCGCGTACCGATGAGGCTCGCGTGAACATCATGCCGTCCGAAGACTGGTTCGACAGCTATGACAAGTTCATGGTACGCTATGCGAAGTTGGCGCAAGAGAACAACGTGGAACTTTTTTCGGTGGGTACCGAGTTAGAGGCCACGACGTTCGAGACCTGGACCCCCAGGTGGAACCAGGTGATCGACAAGGTAAAAGAGGTCTACAAGGGGTACCTGACCTATTCGGCCAACTGGACGGAATATACCGAAGTACCTTTCTGGGACAGGATGGATTTCATCGGGATCGACGCGTATTTTCCGCTTACCAGCAAGGATAACCCCACCGTGGAGGAGTTGACGGCCGCCTGGAACGAAAAAGCGGATGAAATAGAGAAGTGGATGAAGGAAAAAGGGCTTACCGAAAAAGGTGTGATACTGACGGAGATCGGTTATCCGTCGGCTGAAGGTGCTAACCGCCAGCCGTGGGTCGCCGTCTCGAACGTGAAAGACCAGCAGGAACAGGCCGATTGTTTCCAGGCCATGTTCGAGGTCCTGACCAAACGGCCCTGGTTCAAGGGGTATTACGTATGGCAGTATTTCCCGCAGGAGAGATGGAGCCCCCTCGGGTTCACCGTAAAAGGGAAGAAGGCGGAAGAGGTCCTTAAAGAGTGGTTGAAAAGATAAGATAACACCAAAAAGGAGGTTGGACAATGAAGAAAGCTTTATTGGTACTCGCTGTGATGGGCATAATGTTCGCAGGTACTGCTGTGCATGCCCAGGAAGAGACCGTGCTCTTTGATTTCGAGAACGGTCTGGAAGGCTGGGAGATCCCGGACTGGGCGTACGAAAAGCCCGATCACGTGCAGAAAGACCTCAAGGCGTCGAACAACTTCGCCAATAAGGGCAGGAACAGCCTGGAGATCGACGTAGAATTCCCGGGCGGTAGATGGACCGGCGCCATCGTGGAGATAATGCAGTATTTTGACTGGACGGAGTACGGCAAAATAGCCTGCGACATATATCTTCCGAAGGACGCACCGGTCGGCCTGAGAGGCAAGATAATCCTGACCGTGGGAGACGCGTGGAAATGGGTCGAAATGAGCAAGTCCTACGCGCTGAAACCCGGCCAGTGGACGACCATAGAGGCCGATATCAGGCCCGGCAGCATCGACTGGAGAAGAGTGCAGGTAGATGACACGTTCCGCCAGGATGTAAGGAAGATAGATATCCGTGTCGAGTCGAACAACAAACCCGCGTACACAGGCGCGATATACATCGATAACATACGGGTAATAAAATAAGCTGTTGTAATTTCCGGACCGAATGATCGCGGAATAACGGCGATAAACAGGAAGCGGAATGGCTGCTTTCAGGCAGGCTTTCAGCCGTTTCCTGTTCGCCGTGTATGTTCATGTCCTCATCGAGGGGCGAAAAGAAGAAGGGGGTTAGTATCATGAGGAGTTTTCGTGTGGGTGGTCTGATAGCGCTGGTTCTATGCGCTTGTTTTCTCGTGACGGGTCTTTACGGTTGCGCCAGACAGGAAGAAGGCGCCGCGGCTTTGAAGAAAGCCGGCGATGAAGCGGTAAAAGAGGTTCCCGTGCCGTCTTCCGCACCCATAACGGAAGAAAGGACCTTTTATAACTTTGAGAGGGAAGACCTCTCCGGGTGGGAAGTGCCGATGTGGGCCCTTGGCAAGGGCGATTACGTGGCAAAGGAAGTCTCGATGTCGAAGGAGGTCGCTTCAAAGGACACGGCCAGCATGGAGATCGATGCCGATTTTCCCGGCGGGACATGGACGGCGGCCCTGGTCGAGATACAACAGTACCTTGATCTCAGCAGGTACCGTGTTATAAGCGCCGACATCTATATCCCCCCCGGCGCTCCCATGGGACTTAAGGCCAAGATAATCCTGACCGTCGGCAGCAATTGGAAGTTCGTGGAGATGAGCAGGAGCATTCCTCTTATGCCCGGCGAGTGGGTAACGGTGACCGCCAATATAGAACCCGGCAGCTATGACTGGAAGCGGGTCGTTCCCGATGAAGAGTTCGCGAAAGACGTAAGGAAAATAGCCATAAGGATAGAGTCCAACCGTAAACCCGAGTACACTGGTCCTATATACGTGGATAACGTTAGAGTCGGCAGATAGTTCTACGAAAGGAAAGGATATGGCAAAGGGAATCAGAAAAAAGAACGTAAGAATAGTGAATAAAGCGCCGTCCGGGGGCGGCCCTTTAAAAAAGGCCATCATCACTCTCGGCGTGTTGATCGTAGTAGTGGGTATAGTCCTGGGCATAAATAACATGACGCCAAGGGTTCCTGCCACAGAGTTTCAAAAGGGTATCTGCTATGTCACATGGTCGCCGGACGCTTATTTAAGCGAGAATTCCGATGAATCGCTGGCGAGGGTGCGCGAGACCGGCGCCGAATGGGCCAGCATACTCGTCACCTGGTACCAGACGACCTGCTGGACGGGCGACATACAAAGGACAGAAAAAACGCCTACCGATGAGGCTGTCATACATGCCATACGCGAGGCGAAAAAGCTCGGCATGAAAGTCGCCCTTAAACCGCATCTTGACCTCTTGGATACCAGGGACGGCAGCTGGCGCGGCGAGATAGGCTGCGTGAAGGAACCCCAGTGGAACGAGTGGTTCAAAAAATACACGGATTATATCATGCATTACGTGGAGATAGCGAAGAAGGAAAGGGTGGAGATGGTGGTCATCGGCACCGAGCTTTCCACCAGCGTTACCGTCAAGGGGTACATGTGGCGCGATTTGATAAAAAAGATCAGGAGATCCTATAGAGGAAGCCTGACGTACGCCGCGCACTGGGACAGGTACCAGGATATCAGGTTCTGGGACCTCCTGGACTACATCGGGATAAACGCTTATTTCCCGCTGAGCGAGAAAATGGACCCGACATACGAAGAACTTATTGAAGCATGGGGCAAGTGGGTGCCCGAAATAGAGGAGTTCCAGAAAAAGACAGGAAAACCCGTGATATTCCCTGAAGCGGGATGTTCCTCCGCGGACGGCGCGGCCATACGGCCCTGGGAGCACGCTCCCAGGAAAGAGGTGAACCTGAAACTCCAGGAGAATTTCTACAAGGCCATTCTGGACGTGTTCTGGGAGAAGGAATGGTTCTACGGTCTTTACTGGTGGTTCTGGGGCACCAACGTGCGTATGGGCGGGACGTTCAACAGGGGTTTCACACCCCAGAACAAGCCGGCCGAAGAGGTTATAAAAGAATGGTACGCCAAACCTGACCCGAGATAAAAGGGGAGCTCCCATGAAAGATTTTATTGTCAAGGAAAGCAGGCTGACCGAGAAAGAGCGGAGAAACCTCAGCATTCTTGACGCTATCCGCAGGGGCGGAGAGATCTCCAGGGCGGAGATATCGAAGATAACCGACCTCAATATCGTCACCGTCTCCAATTACGTGAGCAAGTACGTCAAGGATAAGATGGTGTTCGAGACGGGACTTGATATCTCCACGGGCGGCAGGAGGCCGGAGCTTTTGAAGCTCAACCGCCAGTACGGGTACAGTATGGGCATCGACCTGGGGGCCCCGCATCTTACGGCGGACGCTTCCGTCATAGGCGTCATACTGGACCTTTCCGGCAAGGTCATCGCCAAAGAGAAGATCAAAAAAGAACAGGAGTCTTTCGAGAAACTCAGCGAGAGGGTCCTGGACCTTGCGGATTCCCTGATGAGCAAATCCGGGACCGCGGCGTCCAGCCTGAAAGGCATAGGCGTGGGCATATGGGGCGTGCTGGACAGGTACCGCGGCATGGTCAGATACGCCGTGGAGAACGAGCAGATCGTCAGCTACGCGAGCCTGCTCGGGCAGCTTGAGAACAAGTTCAACGTCGAGACCGTCATAGAACATGACGCCACACTTGCGGCTTTCGGCGAAAGGTTCTCCGGCATAGGCGCCAGCAGCACGGCTGATAACCTGATATTTCTGTGTTCCGATTCGAGCTGCGGCCTGATCATCAAGGGGGAACTGTATTACGGCGCGAGTAAGAGCGCCGGTGAGCTTAATATAAACCCGCCGTACCCGGGGGAGACCGCGACACCCGAGACCTGCTGGGCCAGTTATGACTACGGCTGCTGCCTGCGTTCGAGGGGTATCGATCTGGGCATATCGGAAAGGGCCAAGAGATACTTTTCCGAGCATCCGGACGAAAGTCAGATCATCGTGGAATTGACGGGAGGGGATATCAACAGGGTCGATTTCGGCACTGTGGTAGAGGCCGCCGAAAGGGGTGACCCCTCCGCGAAAAAAATGATGGAAGAAGCCGGGAATTACCTGGGTACAAAGACAGCTTTTCTTATCAATCTCTTCAACCCCGAGCTTGTGGTCATAGGCAGGGGCATGGAAAGAGCCGGGGACATATTCTTCTCGGAGGTAAGGAAGTCGGTGAGAAAATGGGCGTATGAGGAATCGGTAAAGATAGTGAAGATACTCCCGACCAGCCTTGGAGAAGACGCTATCGCGATAGGAGCCGGCGCCCTGGTCATACAGGACCTTTTCGCTAAAGCCTGATCCAGGTGTCAGGCGTCAGGTTTCAGGTACTGGAAAAAATTCCCCAACAATTTGTTAACAAGAGAAACGTATGAACAAAAGAAGCATGATCAAAAGGATATTAGCGGCATCGGTCGCCGTTATTTTCGCGTTCGCCAGCACGGGATGCGGCGGGGGCGGGCCGGAGGAAAACAGGCTCGTTATGTGGCTCGTGGGTTCCGAGGCCCAGGCCAAGACCATAATGAAGATCAGCCGGGAGTTCACGGAACAGACGGGGGTAGAGGTCCTGTGCCAGGCCATCTCCTGGGGGAACGCGCACAGCAAGTACCTGACGTCCATAGCCGGGGATGTGACCCCCGATATCGGGACGATGGGACTTACCTGGGGCATGGAGTTCGGCGAGCTCGGCGCGATGGTGGATCTCAAAAAGGAGTTCCCGGAGGACGTGGCGGAACTTGAAAGAAAAATATTCCCGGGTATCCTGGAATCCGCGCGGCTGGGCGACAAGGTATTCGGTATTCCCTTCGACCTTTCCGAACAGATATTATATTACAGAACCGACATCGTACCGCGTCCCCCAAAGACGTGGGAGGAGCTCCTCCAGGTACTTAAGGACCTCAAAGCCAGGGATAAGGGCATGGTGATAGACTGGGGGTCGCTCGACTGGATAGGTTATTCGCCGTTCCTGTGGCAGGCGGGAGGCGATTATTATAACGAAGATCATACCAGGGTAACACTTGATACGCCTGAAGCCGCGCTCGCGCTGAACTTTTTTGCCCAGCTTTACAAGGAAGGCGTCTCGAAAACGAAGGTGCCTATCGAGCAGGGCATGCGCACCGGTGATTACCCGATGGCGATATCCGGCAACTGGAAGACAATAAGCTTGACCGTCGGCGCGCCGGAGATAAAAGGGATGTGGTCAATAGCCACGCTTCCTAAAGGACCCTCGGGCAAAGGCACTGCCTTTATCGGCGGCAGGATGCTGGGTATTTTTTCCAGGTCCCCGAGAAAAAAAGAGGCCTGGGAATTCATAAAGTTCCTTTTTCAGCCGGAAAACCAGATAAAGATATACCAGGATTCGCTCGAGACGGAAGATTCCTACCTTCCCCCGAATATGGATACCTGGAAAGACCTGCCAATGGACAGGTCCTTCAAGACGGTACTTGAGCGGCAGGCAAAGGACACCAAAGGCCCGCCACCGGTCCTTGCATGGGATTCAAGCACAAGGTTCGTGGATCACGCTATACAGATGGTGATATTGAAGAACGCGGACGCCGCAACAGAACTGAAGACAGCGACCCGGAAGATGCAGCTTGAGCTGGATAAGTCCGGGAAGTAAGCTAAAGCAGTGTAGATCAGAACAGGGCCGAGACCTTCATGATGAATTCCTGTGCGGAACTCACGTTCTGGTATCTTTCGGTCCTTCCGTCACCCCTCCCCCACGCAGTGATGCCGTAAAGGAATTCAAGGTTAAGGCTTTGTTCACCGCCTTTTGTAACGGAATTGAACCCTTCCCCTATAAGTTTGATGATCGGCCCCGCGCGCCAGGTGAAAGTATCTTTTCTTATTCCGGTGTCCGGGTCCGATATGATGGTGTCCACTTCGCCTTTTATCATGAGCCAGTTGAACGGCGCGAAACCGGCTTCGGCGAATATCGGGACGTGGTTACCGTAATCGTCCTCATTGGCCCAGTCGGAACGGAAGTGGTATCCCGTCTCGAACGAGACATACGTCATCTTCTTCCACATGCGCCAGGATTTTCCTATCAGTATCCGGGGCTCCACACCGGAACCGTACTCGTAAAGATCGGGCTGTTTGGTTTCGTCGGGGCCGGTATCTATGTAGACCTTTACCTGGCCGGCGATAACGAGGGGTTTGTCCGTGAACTTATATTTCGCGCCGAAGTTGATCTCCTTGAACCCTTCGTGTTTGAACTTGCCCCATAAGGGGTTGACTATGCCCCAGTCGTTCTTCCAGTTGCTCCATGCGTAAGGTATACCGAGAAGCAGGTTCAGCCGGTCGGTCACGCCGTATTCCCCTTTGATCTCAAGGTCGTATATCTCGGAGAAACCACCGTCACCCCAGCGGTGCTTTTCGGCTTTGGGATCAAAGTAGTGTTTCGCGAAGAAATATCTAAAGAAAACCTCGCCCCATATTTTGCCTTTTTTGAGCGTCCACGGACCCGCGTGGGAATCCCGGGGAAACGCCATGAGGATAAGCAATACTACAAGCAGTAGGACGATCAACTTCTTCATCAGTATACCTCCTGGGGTTACCGGCTCATCCCGAACAGAGCTGCGAACCAGGCCATGAGGCTCATCTGGCTCTTCTGCTCTTCGAGTATCATTTTAACGTCGTCCGGCGTAAGTATCTTTTTCTCGGTAAGTATAGCGCCTATTTTCTTCTGTATCTTATGCTGCCGGGCCCATTCTTTCTGCTCTTTCAGGGCCTCCTGGATATCTTTTTCGGTGGCCAGACCCTTTTCTACGGCTATCTGACCGAATTTTTTCCTTTTTAAAAATCCGAACATATCATATTCAGGAGCTATATCAAAAACAGGACAAACCGTTTGGCAAATAGTATATATGTTTTAATGAGGTAAGTCAAGCTCGTATATGGACTATTAAAAACGTATTGACTTGAGGGGGCGTTTATATGCTATATTATGTAGTGGCTATAACATAAGGAGGGAAATATCCATGAATTACGTGAAAACGGCTCTTTTACTGGTCGCGCTGACCGTTATATTGATGTGGATAGGAGGTTTTGTTGGAGGTCCGCGGGGAGCTCTCATAGCGTTCATGATAGCTCTTGTGATAAACGGCGTAAGTTACTGGTACAGTGACAAGATAGTGCTGAGCATGTACAAGGCGAAAGAGGTATCCCGCGAGGATATCCCGGGCCTGGTGGACGTCGTGGAGGACTTAAGCGCGAACGCGGGGATCCCGTGCCCGCGCGTTTTCGTGGCCGATGTGAATGCTCCCAACGCGTTCGCTACGGGCAGGGACCCGGAACACGCCGCCGTATGTGTGACCAGGGGTATCCTGGACCTGCTTGACCGGGAAGAGCTTAAGGGGGTGTTGTCCCACGAGCTTGCCCACATACGCAACAGGGATACCCTTATAATGACCGTGACCGCCGCCCTGGCCAGTGCCATCATGATGGTCGCGTACATGGCCAGATGGGGCGCGATCCTCGGCGGTTTTTCAAGGGATAGAGAGGACTCCGGTAATTTGATAGGCCTTTTGGCGATATCTATCGTGGCTCCGCTCGCGGCCATGCTGGTCCAGCTGGCGATATCGAGGTCCCGTGAGTACGCGGCCGACGCCAGAGGAGCCGCCATATCCAGGGATCCGGGAGCCCTTGCGCGGGCGCTGGAGGACCTGGGCCGCTTCAGCGAGCGGTACAAGTTCAACGCGGCTCCCCAGACGGCCCATCTTTTCATCGTGCGGCCGTTCAAGGGAAGCTTCATCGCCAATCTTTTCTCCACGCATCCTCCCATCGAGGAAAGGGTCAAAAGGCTCAGGAGCATGGCGTGATACGGGATAAGCGATATCTGGCCGTACTTTTGGCCGTTTCGGCTTTTATCTTCTTTTTCCGGCTCGGGGATATGGCCCTGACCGATCCCGATGAGACCTTTTACGCGGAAACAGCCAGGGAGATGCTGGGCGAGAGGGAATGGGTGACACCCCTGATATTCGGTGAAGCCCAGTTCGAAAAGCCCATATTGTTCTACTGGCTGGTGGAGGCAAGCTATGGTCTTTTCGGCGTGAACGAGTTCGCCGCCAGGCTGCCTTCGGTGCTCTTTGGGCTTGCAGGGGTGATAGGCGTATATCTTCTCGGCCGGCTTCTTTTTTCAAGTTTGTGCGGCCTTCTTTCGGGGCTGGTCTTCGCGACATGCGTCCAGAGCGTCATGCTCGCGAGAGCCTGCGTCACGGACATGACGCTGACGGTCTTTATCCTCTTCTGTCTTTTGTTCTTTCTGGAAGGGTGGAAAGGGGGACGGAAGGCGTATTATCTTCTTTCATCCTGTATGGCGGCGTTTGCCGTGCTGACCAAAGGGCCTGTAGGCGTATTCATACCGGCTGTGATCGTTTTTCTTTATCTTTCGGTAAGCAGACAGTGGAAAGTATTTTTCAGGGAAGTCCCTCTTGGACAGTGCGCGCTCATCTTTTTCGCGGTATGCCTTCCGTGGCATATCATCGTTACCCGGATCCACGGAGCCGCTTTTATAAACGAATTCCTGGGTTTTCATAACGTGATGCGGTTCCTGGAACCGGAACACAGTATCGGCGATTCTCCGTTCTTTTACGTGCCGGTGGTGATAGGAGGGTTTTTTCCCTGGACGGCTTTCCTGCCGCTTGGCGCATGGGACCTTTACAAAAGAGGGGATGAAAGGCCTCCTTTCAAGGACCACAGGGCTTTTGTTGCGATCTGGTTCCTCGCGGTGTTCATATTCTTTACCGTATCCAGGACGAAACTCGTGACCTACATCTTTCCGCTGTATCCCGTTATGGCCTTGATCACGGGGAGATTCTGGGAGAGATATTCGCTGCGGGCGGCGCAGGACAAAAAAGTCGACCGGTATATGCGCGCCTCTTATTCTATTTACATCTTCTTGGCGGTCGCGGCACTGGTGATAATATATCTTGTGATGAGCTACAGGTATGTCCAGGCCCTCGGCGGGGCCGCGGTGGTCGGAGCTGTCTTCACGGCAGGGTCGGTCGTGTCGCTGGTCGCTATGTTGCTTAAGAAGCGCCTGGCGGCGTTCGCGTCCATAGTGATCACGGTCGTGTTGATGATATTGCCCATAACGGAGTACGTCCTGCCTACGATAGAAGAGTTCGAGACAAGCAAGCCGGTCTCCTTTATCGTGAGCGAGCTTGCGGGCCGGGCCGGGCCGATAGGCGGCGAGGCGGACCAGAGAAGGGGGATAGCGTTCTACACGCGCCGGCCGGATATAGCGGATATACAGCACGACGATGAATTCGAGGATTTTATTTCGCGAAAAGAGCAGGTATGGTGTATTATAAAGCGTAAGCATTATGAGCGGTTGAAAGATGACGTCCGGCAAAGCGTGTCGGAACCCTTGTTCCGGGCGGGGAAGAAAGTAGTGGTAACGAATAGAGTAAACAGGAAACAGTAAACAGTGACCAGTAAGCAGGAACAAGAAAAAAGCATAGCGCAAAGGGCATAGCGTACAGCGTAAAACTGTAATTCTTTGCTCTATGCGCTTAGCTCTTTGCGATCAAAGATCCAACATTGTAGCAGGTGGTGAGTGGTGAGTAGCATGAAAAATAATCCCAGCGTATCGTTCGTCCTGCCGATGTTCAACGAGAGGGACAATATTGAAAGGACCCTCAATACGGTGATATCCGTGGCCGGAGAGCTTGCGGTGGAATATGAGATAATCGTCGTGGACGACGCCTCTTCCGACGGAAGCGGTGATATCGTCGAGCGCATGAGCAGAGATGACGCGTCGATAAAGCTGTATCGCATGGAAAAGAACACCATGTTCGGCGGGGCCTTCGCCGAAGGGTTCAAACGCGCTACCAAGGACGTGATACTGTACATGGATTCGGACCTGCCCGTCAGCACGGAAGACATAAAAGGATCCTTCCTTCTCATAGACGGGAACGATATCGTTACCGGCTACAGCAAGGTCAACAAGGGCGATACCGCCAGAAGGAAGATCATATCGGGCGTGTATAACCTTATCGTACAGACCCTGTTCGGGCTTGACATCAAGGATATAAACTCGGGCTATAAGATAGTCAAAAGGGACGTCGTCAGGGACGCGGAATTCGTCTCGCGAAGCCCTTTTGTCGATGTTGAACTCTTTCTCCACGCGGCCAGGAAAGGCTCCAGGATAAAGCAGTACGGGCTCGTGTTCCATCCCCGTTCGGGCGGTAGATCCCATATCGCCCGCCTGCCCGTGATCTGGGCGACGTTCAAGGACATGATAAAAATAAGATTCCTGAAAAAATAGGGGTCAAATTGAAACTGTTGATCGTTAACGCTGATGATCTCGGACTTTCAGACGCTATAAACGAAGCCGTTAAAGCAGGCTATCTTAGCGGCGCCGTGACGGGCGTAAGTATCCTTGCCTGCGGGAAGTGTTTCCCCGGGGCGGTGAGGATGCTTCGGGACATAGGAAAGCCCGAGGTAGGGGCCCATCTTGCCCTTACCGGAAGGTTCGCGCCCTGCACAAAAGAACAGGCCCGGGTGAGGACGTTAACGGACGGGGCCGGCCGCCTCAGGAGCGGCTACCGGGCTTTCATGGGGCCGTATTTCCTGGGGAGGATAGGACCTGACGAGATCCGCCTGGAACTTTCCAATCAGATAAAGCTGATACGGGCGGAGGGGCTTACCATAACCCATCTTGACAGCCATGAACATGTTCACATGCTGCCGGGCATACTGGATATCGTGTTAGGTCTGGCGGAGGAATTCGGCATCCCCTATATCAGGCTTCCTCGCGAGACCATCAGCGTTACGGGAAAGGATTTCTCGGCGGCGGCTCTTGCCCGTTATTGCGCTTTGAGGGTATTTACCGCCGGCTCGGGAAAGCTTATCCGGGCGGCCGGCATCCGGTGCAACGACGCCTTTCTGGGGCATTTTCATTCAGGGCGGATCAATGACGACGTGCTGTGCCATATGCTCGATCACCTGGGTGACGGGGTGTCGGAGCTCGCGGTCCATCCCGGGCTGCGGTCAGGGGAACTGGCCGAAGAATCACCATGGCACAAAAATGCGCAGAATGAACTGGATACGCTTCTCGAAGGTTCATGGCGGGGACGCGCGGATAAAAGCGGTATCAGGCTGGTTTCACACAGAGAGGTCATTGAAGAAAGAAAAGGGGACGGATCCTAAAGTCTTTTTTTCTTTAAAACCCGTCCCCCGAAAAAGGAATTATTCTTTTGCCTTGAGCAGGCAGATCACTGCTATCAGCAGCACACAGGCCGTTCCGGCGAACATACCTACAGCGGTAAAGCCGTCTTTGAGAAGAGGCACCTGTGAAAGACCGAGGATGGTCTTTTCCCCGATGAACCTCCCCACTATCGTGTAAACGAAAAGCACTACGCCTATTACCGCAAGAATATTACCTATCGCTTTCATTATTCCCCCTTGTTAAATAGATAAATATATTCCGGCTCCTAATTCCAAACTATACCACCAGCCCCCGTCAATGTCAACATTTCAGGTCTCAGGTCGCAGGGGGCAGAAGACAGAGGACAGAAAGCAGAGGGCAGCGGCTCCCTTCAAGTCCCTTCTATGGACGAAAAAAAAGCCTTCAGAAGAAGGCTTTTTTTTATGGTGCGGGCGAAGGGACTTGGCGCCTACGACTCATAAACAGTTCCTTAAGCCTCCTCTGTAGCTCGGCTTAAGGAACTATTCGTCTCCGGTCGGCCACCCGCCGCTTCGGTCGGTGTCGCTGTTCGCCAGCTCACAGCTCCCTTTATTAAAGGCTCAGCGGCTCCCTTCAAGTCCCTTCTATGGACGAAAAAAAAGCCTTCAGAAGAAGGCTTTTTTTTATGGTGCGGGCGAAGGGACTTGAACCCCCAAGGAGTTGCCTCCATATGGACCTGAACCATACGCGTCTGCCAATTCCGCCACGCCCGCACTTTCAAAGTTGACAATTAACAGCGAGAATTATACTATAAATAGTCCGGAGCGTCAATCGTAGTCGATTCCGGGTAATTATGTTATAATAAAGGTAGCACATGGCTAAGGAAAACAAAGCCGTTGTCACAAATCGCCAGGCCTTGAGAGATTACTACATTGAAAAAGCTTTTGAGGCCGGGATAGAGCTTCGGGGGAACGAGGTCAAGTCCCTGAGGGCGGGAAAAGCCAACTTAAAGGGCAGTTTCGCGAGAATAGAGAAAGGCGAATTGTATATCTACAATTTGCATATAAGCCCTTACAAGTACTCCCGCGAGGATTACGACCCCTTGAGACCGAGAAAGCTTCTTTTGCATAAGACTGAGATACGGCACATGGAAATAAAGTCGTCTCAGCAGGGATATACGCTTGTGCCGCTCAAGATATATTTCAAACGCGGTTACGCGAAGATAGAAGTAGCGGTTGCGAGAGGCAAAAAGTTTTACGACAAGCGCAGGGCCTTAAAAGAAAAACAGGCAAAGAAAGAAATGGACCGCGCCCTGCGGAAAAAAAGATAGTTCTTTGAAATAGAGACCAATTCCTATAAGGGAAGGGTAACAGCACTGCACCATATGGTGCAGTGCGTTAGAGGGAAACCGATAGGTTCCTATAAAGGAAGGGTAGCAGTCCGCCGAAGGCGGACGTTGAAGGGAAACCATTGGTTTCCCTTCAAAAAAATCCGGCTGCGCTACCCAGCAGCCCGAAGGGCGCGAAGGTGGTGTTGTCAGATAAACACCAGCCGGAGCGCCGGATTTTTCTGAGCTATGGGGGTGACAGGTCTCGACATGTTCACTCAGTCTGGTAGCAGCATGCAGAGGTTGTAAGGAGGCCTCTTTAAACACCTTACAAAAACATAAACGCAGACTACGATCCAGTAGCCGAAGCCGAGTCTATCTTGGCTGAGGATGCGTTAAATGTTCCCGCTATGGCGGGGACTGGTTCATTAGTTGGCGCCTTGGCCATCTAATTGAACCCAACTAACAAGGACTCCTGCGGCGATATCTCCTGATCGCAGGTAGTATTAGGAGGTTGCTCCCGGGAAAGTCCCCGTTCATCGGGCTTTCCGGGAAAAGATCAAAGGTGAACTAAGCATGTAGATACTCCCAGGTTCCGGTTCATGGACCCGGGTTCGAATCCCGGCACCTCCACCACTTGTTCCAAGCATAAAGCCGATTTCCATCAGGGAGTCGGCTTTTTTGCTGTAAATACCCTAAAACACAGGGACATAGATAAGAATATATATGCAGATACCATCAGTTATGAACAGGGTGAAAATGATAGTTTTTGGAAAAAATCGTGGTGGAATCGTGGTGGAATTTGTGAGGGGGAGGGGAGAACCATAAAACATTGTGAGAATGTTCAAGCTTTATGGTATAATTTTAAAACAGACAATAATGGAGAATAGTAATAGGATATACTATGGATAAAAGATTCGTGTTAAACATAGTTTCACGTATACTGGCTTTCACCAGCGTGATCATGCTTTTGCCCCTCGGAATGGCCGTTTATGACGACCCTCATAGTCTCGAGGTGAAATCATTTATTATAACAATACTATCAGGGATAATTCTTTTTGCCATAGTTCAGTTTCTGTTCAATCTCCGGAAAATTAGTTATAATAAAATTGCTTCAGCAAAGAACGGTTTGGCGGTTGTCGGTTTATCCTGGATAGTCTTATCGTTATGGGGGGCTTTCCCGTTGCTTCTGAGCAAGGTGGTGCCTTCATATACAGACGCGGTTTTTGAGATTGCTAGCGGGTTTACAACAACTGGGGCCAGTATTTTTAGAGATGTGGAGATCCTTCCCAGGGGTATTCTTTTCTGGAGAAGTTTGACACACTGGCTGGGAGGCATGGGCGTGATAGTGCTTTTTATTACGATCCTGCCAGTTTTAGGGACAACTTCATCACAACTTTATAAAATAGAAACTTCCGGACTGGATACAGATAAAGCTAGTGGTCCATCAAGAATAATAGCTAGAAAATTATGGGCCATTTATTTTCTTATTACAGGTCTCTCGGTGGCGCTTCTAATAATCGGGGGCATGCCGTTATTCGATTCCCTTTGCCACTCTTTCGGCGCGATAGCGACAGGTGGGTTCTCCACTAAAAACACAAGCATAGGGGGATATAGCGCTTATATCCAATGGGTTATCACCTTCATCATGTTTCTGGGCGGAATCAACTTCGCCATATATTGTTACCTGACAATAAAAAAATGGAAGCTGTTCCGGGACAACGGTGAGTTTAGAGTTTACCTGGGCATAATTCTTTTCTCGATTCCTGTATTCTTTTTATTTTTAAGAAACACAGGGTTAACGGACAACCCCCTGAGAGCTGGAGCTTTCCAAATAGTGTCTATTCTTACCGCTACCGGTTACAGCACGGCGAATTTCGATATCTGGCCGAACGGTCTAAGAATGATGCTTGTAATATTCATGTTCATCGGTGGATGTGCTGGTTCAACCAGCGGCGGTCTGAAAATCATCCGCGCCATTATATCAACAAAATCAGGTTTAAGATATGTTCGTCAGACTGTCTCTTCGCCGCGGAGTATAATGCTTGTTAAATATGATTCCAAGGTTCTTTCAGAAGATACAATCCGGGCAGTGTTCGGGTTCATGGCTTTGTACGGTATTTTCTTTTTATTTGGATCGTTTTTCCTGCTCGCGAGCGAACCGTCATGTGACATTGAAACCGCGACCACGGCCAGTATAGCCTGTTTAAGCACCGTCGGTCCTGGATTGGGAAAAGTAGGCCCTCTTCAAAATTACGCGTGGATCTCTGCCCCCGGAAAATGGGTGTTATCCTTCCTTATGCTCGCCGGCCGCTTAGAACTTTACGCGATACTGGCTTTATTTATCCCTAGAACTTGGCAAAAATAGTTTTCATCCCAAATTAGAAAAACTGTTGCTTGAAAAAATAACTCCTAACAGCATATTACCTCAAATAGTCAGATACTCGGGTTTTGTAAATAAAGGACTTACAACGACAAAAGTCAGCACAAGTTGACATAATGGCTACTTATAGGACAAAAACATATGGATTCGAGGACAATTCTAAATAAGTTGTTTTTACAGGCCAAAGAAAAAGACGAATTTGAATATATTTGTGCTTTACTTCGTATTAGAGGGATGGAGTCTGCAGGCTGGGACCCTTTTGAAGAAACCCAAACGCTATTTCATGATATGGTCCAGCTTGCACAAGCGCCACTGAAGGGAGATGCGCAGCTTAGGTTATTGCTTTTTATATATTGTCATTTGACTGAAGTGGATGCTATGTATAATGTTTTGGAAAATATGCTGCGAACAATTGATGGTGAAAGATGCAGCATTTCCCCGTTCAGAGAATTATATGGTAAAACAAAAACTTTTTTTGATTCAAGACCTCCATCTGCTAAACAAGTGGTTAATGCTCTTCGAGAACACGCAGAGAAAACTGGGCAAAAAGACCTTTCAGAGTTATTGTCATGGATGTTTAATGATCAAATACGAAACGCTTTTTTCCATTCAGACTATATCATCTATAAAGATGAATTTCGTTCCAGAGAAGCGAATTTTAAAACCGATAATGTTATTACAAAATCAATGAAGATCAAAGATTTGATAGATATAATAAACCGCGGATTAAAATTCTTCCAAGATTTTATAACAGTTTATTTTGAGCATAGATTAAGCTATAAGGAGCCCAAGATAGTCCATGGACGAATTCTTGCTAATGGTGGATCTGAGCCATTGGAATTAATTATTGGACAAAATGGTGGGGTTTGTGGCTTTAAATCAGTTGGATCATAACACCATTTCTATTACATCCCTCTAAACAAATGTTTCGTTTTTTCCCTCGAATCAATGATCGTATGATTTATCTTCCGTCCGTGTAACACCCCGTTGACAAGTCCTGCAGTTGGCTTGTTTATTCCCCGGCGCGGAAGGATTCGCACTACTGCTTTTGCACGCTGGAATAGCCAGCTCTCCTGAAATAGATCTCTATTAAGCCATTTATTCATAGTTATCCTCCTTGAGAGGTTTCTATCCCCTCATATATATAAGAACCGGTATATAGCCGGAATTTTATAAAAATTGTATCAGAAAGTCATTATCTGGTCTCCTTACCCCAGGGGAGGGAAGGAAATGCTGGAAGTAATACCAAATCGGCAAAAAAGCCCTTATAGGGCATATTTTTTAGGAAATTTCCTACGCAGTCTACTGTAAATATATTTCTTACCCAAGGGCCGTTTCGTGCCCCACCCCCATTCTGTAGAGGTTGGTTTTGACAGTCTCGAGGTAAAGCAATAATCGAAAATCAACAATTTTTGAAAAGGTATAACTGTGCCCACTTACTAAAAACCTTAACAAAGGAGGTTGCTATGAATGCAGAAGAGCTGGTTGCGAGATGCGTCAGGAGAGACAGAAAGGCCTGGACGGAGTTCGTCCGGGAGTACGAAGGCCTTGTGAAAAGGGCTGTTTGGTACAAGATCAATCGGATGAATTCAAAAGCTTTAAGAAGCGAAGCTGATGATATCGTCCAAGAGGTGTTCCTAAAGCTCTGGGAAGATAACAAGCTCACGAGTGTAAGGGATACTTCAAAGCTCAAAGGATGGCTTGTCATAGTCGCCATCAACAAGACTATCAACTACGCAACGAGGAGGTGGAACAAAGAGAAATGGACAAGGTCGCTTGAAGAGAAGCTTGTGGATGAGGAGCTTACCCTGGAGGATGTTATTCCGGCCAAGGGGAATGATCCAGCTAAGTTACTTGAACTCAAAGAGCTGACAGAGAGGGCTCTGCATGAGATATCAACTCTCAAGATAAGGGACAGGAAGATATTAAACCTCAGCCTGGGAGGCAAGAGGCATACGGATATCGCTGAAAAGATGAGCATGCCCGTAAACACGGTAGCGACTATCATATCGCGGGCAAAAGGAAAGGTACGTGAAGGAATGAAGGAATGTTTCGTATCGTAACCAAAAAGGAGGATGCCATGACTAACCAAACAGATTTCCAGATCGAAGTAGGTGAACGTCTCGAATGCGTAAAAGGGAACCCCAAGCAGGTGTTCTTGAAGGTAGGTGAACAGAGGATCGGAAGTGTTCTTGTTTGGGGTGAGAACCCATCGAAAAACGTGAGGCTCAACGCTGCCGGTATCTTCTGGCTACATGAGCTCATGTCGAAGTAAGAAGGAAAAATATCGGGTATATGGAACAGGTTGAGGTGACCTGTTCTTTTTTTACCCATCAGCGTTAAGAGAAAGGAGATAGACATGCTTGCAGAAAAAGATATGGAAGCGGTCTTAAGCTCAAACGAGCTGGACTTGGACGAAGTCTTCTATGGTCCGTTCAAGATCGAGGACATGGAAGGCTATTTCCGTAGGGAAATGAAAGAGAATCTTCTAGAACAGGGATACGATCTTCCGGAAGAGCTAAAGAATCCGGAGGATGACAACGCTCCGGTGCCTGATTACCTTCGTGAACGGCTTGATCCTGACACCAGGAGCCGTTACGACGGTATCTATGATGGGAAGGATGAAGATGAGGAGCCTCATTATGCAACGCCTCTATATTGGCAGTGGCAGGCGGTTAAGCATGGAAGACTCGGATATCTGAGGGCGTATGACCTATCTGGGGAGGAAATAAAGATTCCCAGAAGGTTTTACGGGAAGATCTTGGTTCAGGTCTACGATCACCTTATGAGCACTGTAAAGAATCCAATACGTCACAAGGGATATGAGTTCTTCATGCTCAGGAGGGATGAGATCGATGTTGATGAATTGCCGGATGGTCTGGCATTCGTAACCGTGTATCTGTTCTAACAATAGGAGGTGTGAAATGAGGATAGAGGAATATGTTGTCCAAGCCGAAACAGAAAGACAGTTATGCCCTAACTGTTCGAGGCATGACGAGGACTATGTGACCCATGTGGACAGGTGCGGAATGGAAAGAGGTGACGGTAGTGAGGGCTGGTACTGCGCAAGGTGCGGATTCTGTTTTGAAACCGATTAGGAAGGAGGTGGAAAATGGTAAACCCGTTAATAGTTATCCCTGGATTATCGGTGCTCATGGTGACTACTCTTGAATTGCCTAGGGAAGCAAAGAAGGCTTTCTTTAAGGTCCCGGTATGGCTGTCGAGTTCGGTGATAGCGTTCACCGTAGGAACAGTATGCCGGGGAGTGTTAGGTCCTATGACAGGCTTCGCTACTGAGATTATTCTGTGGCCAGGCTTGGCGGTAGCAAAGAAGACATTCGATATCCAGGAGAAACGGAGAGAGAAAAGGAGGTGTAAGAATGGAACCTGATTTCATTATCAGAGTGGAACTTGATCCAGGGGATCCGAGAGTATGTGACTACTGCAATCGGCTTC
>Ga0180431_10000277_pt1 | contig 73348 bp, 47 predicted proteins | sample SS_ome_11_FD_132459 | JGI IMG/M metagenome (GOLD analysis project Ga0180431, IMG submission 132459) | Hypersaline lake sediment archaeal communities from the Salton Sea, California, USA - SS_1_MS_1 metaG | ecosystem: Environmental > Aquatic > Non-marine Saline and Alkaline > Hypersaline >...
CCATGCCAGAAAGCTTCAGCGTTTTGCCATAAAGCGGGTGCGTGGGGTCGACGACAGTCACGAGGCCTTCGCATGCCTCAGTGACAAGAGGGGCATTGCGTTGGGCGAGGTTTGACGCACCTTACCATGCCACGTCGTCTTCTGGCAGCTTAAGGTGTGTCAAGACGCACCCTGTAGCCAAGATTGTGGGCGAGGGCGATCGGTTCCAGCCAGAACTTCGCCGTGTCCCCCTATCGGGAGGGTGAAGTTGCCGCGCTCTCACGCGTCACGAAACAGGCCAGAATTGTGTGGCAATATGCCGTACAGAATGGTATACTCCCGTAGTGGCTGACCGATGGTTCCGCATGGGAGATCCCGATGCCCTCGACATCGCAGAGCACGCGCTTGGATGTGCGACTTCCCGAGGAGAAGAAGAGACGCATTGAGCAGGCCGCCAGCTACCTTGGGCAGAGCGTCAGCGCCTTTACCGTCGCGACGCTCGTTCGGGAGGCGGAGGAGGTCGTCGAGCGGTTCGGTATGATGCAGCTCAGCGACCGCGACCGCGATGCCTTCCTGTCCGCGCTGGACAACCCGCCACAGCCCAACGCCAGGCTTCGCAAGGCCGCGAAGCGCCATGCCAAGACGGTCGCCGAATGACTCCGTGGCGAATCCAGGTCCTGGCCAGGCACCACGAACGCAAGGGGTTCGACTGCGGCCAGGAGAGTCTGAACGCCTTTCTCCGCAGCCATGCAGGCCAGGACGCCCGTCGCGATGTCTCGCGTACGTACGTCGCCGTATCCGAGGATTCGATCATCGTTGTGGGATACTACACGCTCTCGAGCGGCAGTGTGGGCTTCCGGGACTTGCCCGACGAGAAGGCCAAACGGCTGCCCAAGTATCCGATTCCCACCGCTCACCTCGGACGATTGGCCGTCGACAGGAGCTCTCAAGGGCGCGGCCTTGGCGGGATTCTACTGGTCGACGCGTTGAAGCGCGTTCGCGATCTCGCCGACCAGATCGGTATCCATGCCGTGACCGTGCATGCGCTCAATGCCGAGGCCAGGGGTTTCTACGAAGCCCATGGTTTCCTGCCGCTTCGGGATCACCCCCTGCACCTGTTCTTACCGATGACGACGATTCGGAAGCTGTGAGTTCGGTAGGGCGGGCTTGCCCCCCCCCAGTCGGAGCAGGCGGCGGGACAGAGGCCGCCTTGCCTAGCTGATCGAAGGTGTGACAAATTGTCTAAGCCAGCCTTGATCCGCTGCCTGGGTTTAGACATAATGTCTATGTGCGAGTCATCAGCCGCAAGCCGCTGCGAGGGTTCTGGCAGGAACACCCGGATGCCGAAGCGCCCCTTCGGCTCTGGTACAAGACGGCGACGCATGCGGCGTGGGCGAATCTCCAAGAGGTTCGGCGAGCCTACCCACACGCGGATGCTGTCAGGACCAGAGCTGGGGACGCATTGACCGTGTTCAACATCGGCGGCAACAAATACCGGCTGGTGGCCCGGATTCGATACGACCATCAACTGATCAACGTCCGAGCCGTGATGACCCATCAAGCGTACGACGAAGGCACATGGAAGGACTAGCCATGCCGACAACCAAGAACGCCAAGCAGAGACTGCCCGGTCGCTTCGAGGACCTCGTGGCAGTCTTCCCCCCTGCGGCCATCACGGACGACGTGGACTACGAGAACACGCTCGAGATGGTCGATCGGCTCATGGCTTCCGGCAGGCTGACGAAGGGACAAGGGGTGTACCTCGAGACGCTCGTACAACTCATCGGAGTCTACGAGGCGAGATACCACGCCGTCGAAACCGCCGACCTGGATGGCGTCGCCGTCCTGCGCCACTTGTTGGACGAGAACGGCATGAACGCATCGGATCTGGCGCGTCTGTTGAGCGTCCATCCCAGCATGGGCTCGAAGATTCTCCAGGGCCAGCGTTCGCTGACCGTCGATCATCTGCGAAAGCTCGCGGATCGGTTCAAGGTTCGACCTGAGCTGTTTATGGGATCCTGAAGACGGTTTGCCATGAGCGGAGGAGGTCAAAGAAGGTGAGTCAGAAGAGGTGATAGGGGTAGGAAGGACCGGTTGATCCCGGTCCCTCCTCCCTCCGAACCGTGCGTGTGGATCTCCCGCACGCGGCTCTTCAGTCGGTGGGCTCAGCGAGATTGGCACGCCGACGCATGGGCTTCGGTCATGGCAAACGCCCCATGCGCAGCGAAGTAGGCGTTCGGCCAGCGCGAACGATCCCCGCCCCGGCCGCGACCACGCAGGCCGCAACGGCGACGCAGTTACCTTCGGTTACAGGCCAAAGAGCGCATGCCTGGTGGGGACTTGCACTCCACTGATCGAGTACACTCTCAGGCGCACTGGCACGGGCGTCTCGCCCGTGATTTCTCATGGGCAGGATGCCCATGCTACGTCTTATGCCAACTGAAGGTGCGTCAAGACGTAACCGTCTTGGCGAACTTAAACGCGTAGAGCTTGACCTTCCCATCGAGCCAGAAGCGCAATCGGACTTCCTTTCCCAGCAGCGTCGACAGTGATGGCTGGTCCTCCCAACGGACGGCCAGCCTGAGACCCTCTTCGGTGATGGGACGACATTCTCTCCGTGCGAACCCCGCCATCTCATTTCGCTGATCATCGAGAACGGCGACGCGGATCGAGCCCCGCCGCGCATCGGCGTTGAGGGTCAAATGGCGGCCCGTCAACTTGAAGGGTTTGGTGGTCAGTGTTGCAGCGTCCTTGGCGGGCTCGATGTGGACGAAGCCATCCAGTCGCAGCCTGGCCAGGCCGATCGCACAACGGTTGTTCGTCGCGGCGTGGTCCAATGCCCAGCCGCCGTAGTAGAACCACACTTCCTGGTCTACCACGATCTCGGGCTTGAGGAAGACCATCCCGGCGTCCCAGCTTCCCTTGGGACCGCAGGGAAAGAACGGCTTGCCGGGCGCGATGCGGGTCCAGCGGATCGTGTCCCGGCTGACCATCAGCTCCGTGTCGATCGTTCCGGCCATCCGCACGCCGTCCTTGAGTTTCTTGCCCGCCGGATCGGTGTGGTAGTCGTAGAGATAGCCAAGGTGCAGGCCCTGGTAGGTCTGGCAGCCCAGGAAATGCGACGTCGCGTGATAGAACTCCAGACGCGGGTCGTCGTCGGGAGCCAGTTGCACGGCGTAGACCCCGCCGGTCCAGGTCTTCAGGTCCTTGGATTCCGTCCGCCAGATGGCGCGATAGCGATGCTTGTGCTTCGAGCGGTCCCACTTCTGCTCGATCAGGAAGAAGCGCGGGTTCGGCGTCGCCGGGCCGCCCGTGACGTTGCGCAGATCGCCGATCTTCGCCGTGGTCTTCCAGTGGATGCCATCCGGCGACACGCCCGCGAACTCCGTCAACCCGGGGACGTTGTCGATGTAGAGCGTGACGAATCGCTCGTCCCGGCTCTTTGCGTAGGGATTGATGCTGACGTACCGCATGCGTGCTTGTCGCCCCTCGCCGCGCAGCACGATGTTGTTCCGCTTGGTTCCGTCGGGGCCCTCGTAGAGGCCCAGCATCGGCTTGGTCCACGTGATGCCGTCCTTCGACTTGGCGTAGCAGTTGAAGATTCGATCGTCCTTGTCGTAGTGGGTCCAGTAGTACATATGGAAGCACCGTTGCTCGGGATCCCATAGGACGATGGGCGCGTCGACGGTGCGGCCCTCCCAGGGATGCTCCGCTCGGAGGATGGATTCGTCGCCGTGCCGCCGCGGCTGATTCAGCACCCGCTTGGCACCCTCCATCCGCTCGATCGCGCCGTCGTCTATGAAGAGTTGGCGTCGCGGCCTGTTTTCCCCAGCGTCGCCCAGAGCGTTGCCAGCCACCAAGCCAACCCCCGCAACAGCCAACACAGAACAGGAAACGGCGAACCTACGTTCCCTCACGACCCACCTCCGCTATGCGAAGCACTCTGTACGCTGCGTCTCGGACCTCGGTGCGCGTTATACTAGCTGCCGGTCATCTCTGGTCAAACAAGATCGGGCGGGTGCCTCCGAGGGAGCCGGCCAGTTCCCTCACGCCAACACGGGACCTGGCACCATCGTTTCGGGAACGCGGGTATGATGTCTCGAGACGCCCGGCCAAGATGGCCGGACGGTAAGATCCGGAAGAACGGATGGGACGGTGAAACGATGAACAAAATCACGACCCCACGCCGCTGCGTTATTGCCCTCGCGGTGGCCGCTGTCGTCTACGTACCGCTGCCGAGCGCCGCGGGCCAGGCCGCTGAGGCCCTGGGCCGAAAGGCGCAGGAAGCGGCGTCGCAGATCGTGCGCGCGAGCGGCGCGTCCGGCGGCATCTGCGTCGTTGTCGGCAGGACGGACGTCGACCTTGCGCTGGCGCTGGCCGAGCGGGGCCGGTTCCTCGTCCATTGCCTGTACACGAACCGTGCGCTCTGCGACAAGATGCGGCGGGTCATTCGTTCCCGGGACATGTGCGGGACCGTATCCGCCAGTACGCTCGACGGCGGACAGCTTCCGTACACCGACAATCTCATCAACGTTGTGGTCGTCGACGCCTACCCCGCGCTCTCGGAGGAAGGTCTGTCACCGAACGAGGTGGTGCGGGTCCTAAGACCACTTGGGACGGCATACTTCGGCGGGTTCCCGGCCTCCGCCGATTCCAAGGCGCAGATGGACGAGCTTGCGACGAAGCTTCGGTCGTCGGGAGCCGAGGAGGTCTCGCCTGTCAAATCCGGCGGCATGTGGCTGCGGGCGAAGAAGGCCTGGCCCGGCGACATCGATGAGTGGACGCACTACCTCCACGGGCCCGATGGAAACCCCGTCGCACGGGACCGCGTCGTCGGACCACCCAAACACTACCAGTGGACGGCCGGTCCCATGTGGCTGCGATCCCACGAGACCGACTCGAGCATCAGCACGCTCGTGACGTCCCGCGGCAGGCTCTTCTGCATCGTCGACGAAGCCCCGATCAGCTTGGCCGGCAACCATCCGTTGCCCGACAAGTGGTGCCTCGTGGCGCGGGACGCGTTCAACGGCGTCGCCTTGTGGAAGGTGCCGATCCAGCGATGGGGATGGCGGGAGTGGAAGGATACGTGGTTCAACTTCCGCCCCGGCGACTTCCCGCTCAACCTCCAGAAGCGGCTCGTGGCCGTGGGGGATAAACTGTATGTCACGCTCGGGTACCGCGCGCCGGTTTCCGAGATCGACGCGAAGACGGGGACCCTCCTGAAGACATACGCCGGTACGGAACGAGCCGGCGAGATCCTGTACCTGGACGGCATGTTGATCCTCTCGGTCCTCACCGGCGACCAGGTCAAGGTCATGGCGGTGGATGCCGCGACGGGTAAGCAGAAATGGGCAACCCCCCGTGCGTATGGGGGCAGCACGGTCGACTACATCAGATGGGCTAACCAGTACGCCAAGTTCAAACCCCCGAAGCTCGATCCGTCGTTGAACCTGTCCACCGACGGACACGCGGTCGCCTTCATCGACCGACGCGACGTCGTCTGCCTGGATTTCCAGACGGGCACAGAGCGGTGGCGGTCCTCCTTCCCGACGGCCAAGGCGGACCAACGTGCCGGCGGCATCAAGTCACTGGGGAACCTGTGGGTCGGCACGATGATCGTCTCGGACGGCGTGGTCATCCACGCGAGTCCGAACCAGCTCGCGGCGTTCTCCGCCGATACGGGCAAGGTCCTGTGGACCCAACCCAAGAAGTACATCGGCCATCTCTGGTACGAGTGGAAGGACGTCTTCGTGATCGATGGCCTCGTCTGGACCTGGAGCGCAGAACTGGACACGGGGGACTTCGACATCGGGCGCAAGCGGAAGCAGCGTACGTTCTGGCCGCGGACCGTGAACGGATACGACATCAAGACCGGCGAGCCCAAAAAGAAGGTGCCGCTCGGATCCATCTTCAGGGCCCATCACCATCACCGCTGCTATCGGAACAAGGCGACCCTCCGTTACATCCTCGCCAGCAGGCGCGGAACCGAATACGTCGACCTCGAGCAAGGCAAGCACACGGTCCACAACTGGGTGAGAGGCACGTGTCACGTCGGAATGATGCCCGCCAACGGCCTGCAGTACGTGCCGCCGCACCCCTGCGCCTGCTACATCGACGAGAAGCTCAACGGGATGATCGCGCTGGCGCCAGCGCGGACGGATAGGAGCGAATCGCCAAGAATGAAGGACCAGGAACGTCTGGAGAAGGGGCCCGCATATGGCCAGGCCAAGGCCAGTCCTTCCTCCCCTGCCCTGTGCGCTCCCAGCGACTGGCCCACATTCCGTCAGGATTCGATGCGCACCGGATCGGTCGACACCCGGGTGCCGGACGACGCCGTGCCGCTGTGGCGCGAGAAGATCGGCGGTAGCCTGTCCCCACCGATCGTCGTGGCCGACAGGCTGTACGCATCGCTCATCGACGAGCATCACGTCGTCTGTCTGGATGCGCGCAATGGCCGGAGACTGTGGGAACGTGCCGCCGGAGGCCGAATCGACTCGCCGCCGACCTACCACAAGGGCACGGTCCTGTTCGGGTCAGCGGATGGGTGGGTGTACTGCCTGCGCGCGACCGATGGGCAGCTGGTGTGGCGATTCCGCGCCGCGCCCGAGGAGCGGTTGATCGGCGCGTTCGGCCAGTTGGAGTCGGCCTGGCCCGTCCACGGCAGCGTGCTCGTGCAAGACGACACGGTGTACTTCGCTGCAGGGCGATCGTCTCAGGTCGACGGTGGCATTCACGTGTACGGCATCGAGGCGACGACGGGCAAGCTGCGCCATCAGACGACGCTCGAGGGACCGCACTACACGGTCGATAACGTCAAAGAGAACTTCAAGCTGCCGATGGGGACGCTTCCGGACGTCCTGATGGCCGACGGCTCGAAGATCTACATGCGCTCCGTGGCGTTCGACGCGAAGCTGAAACGTCAGCGAGGCAAGCCGGAGCTTCGCACGAAGAGCGGCTTTTTGGAGGACAGCTACTTCAAGCGCGTGCCCTGGACGTACGGCAAGGGAGCCGACTACGGGCGTCTCATCGTCCACGACAAACGGTCGGTTTACTACGTGCGGATGTTCGACACCCTGCGCGGCCTGGATCCCACCGTGTTCTTCACCCCGGGCAAGGAGGGATACCTCCTGTTCGCCAAGAACGCGACGGGCGGTCGGCGAACCTGGATGGAGCGGGTCCGGGTGCGGATCCGCGCGATGGTCCTGACCCCAGCCCGCCTGTACGTCGCTGGCCCGCCGGACGTCATCGACCCGGCCGACCCGCTCGGCGCGTTCGAGGGCAGAAAGGGCGGGCTGCTGTACGCAGTCGATTCGACATCCGGCGAGAAGCTCAAGGAGTATTCACTCCCATCCCCGCCGGTCTTCAACGGCGCAGCCGCCGCCAACGGCCGGCTCTACATCGCCGACGAAGACGGCAGCATCGCCTGTTTCGGCAAGCGGTAGGACCAACCGCCCGGCGATCCGGACTCTCATGCGTTCCGCTAGGTGAACTCGGAGTGGGTCGCGTGCTTGAACGGGCAAGTGGGGTCTTCCCGGCACTGGACAGAAGGTATAACCACAGTTATACTCCAAGCATGAAGACCGCTGTTTCCATGCCAGACGATTTGTTCCGGGCCGCCGAGCGGGCTGCCAAGCGCCTCGGGCTCTCGCGGAGCGAGTTGTACCGCCGAGCCATCGAGTCGTTCATCAGGGACCACAGCGAGCAGGCCGTGACCGAAGCGCTGGATCGGGTCCACGAATCGCAGGAAGGGCCGGGTCGACTCGATCACCTCCTGGAACAGCTCCAGGACGCTTCGGTTCCGAGGGAAGAATGGTAGTCCGCCGAGGTGAGATCTGGTGGGCGAGCCTTCGCTCGCCTCGAGGTTCGGAGCCCGGGTATCGGCGTCCAGTCGTCATCGTCCAAGCCGACACCTTCAACCGCAGCCGAATCAGTTCAGTCCTGGCAGCCGTCATCACGTCGAATCTGCAGTTGGCAGCGGCTCCGGGGAACGTCCGCCTGACGCAGCGGCAAAGCAAGCTGCCCCGCGATTCGGTGATCAACGTCTCACAGATCGTGACGCTCGACAAGTCGTATCTGACGGAGCGCGTCGGGCGTCTCCCGTCCGAGCAGCTGCGACAGCTCGATAACGGACTTCGGTTGGCGCTTTCGCTATGAGCGGGTCCTTGACTGGAGCCTAACCCCAACGAAGCCCTCGCTACCAGCCAGGGACAATTCCCCCCTTGCCGCGCAACGCTTCTGACTCAGAACCCCCCGGGCTACGCGATTCTAAAACAACTTGGTCTGACCGGGCACGTAGACGGGGTACTGGCCGTTGGGGCCCGGCTTGACGGGCGGTTCCATGTCGAAGCTGCATTCCTCGGGCTTCGGCGGATAGTAGAAATCGCTCTTGGCCGCCTGGTCCCAGGTGACCTCCTTGCCCGTGTAGCAGCTGATCTGGCCCATGACGGTGGCCAGCGTGCTGTTGGCCATGTGATAGCCGCTGTTGATCGGCTTGCCCGAGCGGACCGCGTCCAGCAAGGCCTTGATCTCCAGGTCGTAGGGGTTCACCTTCGGGCCGGCGTACTTCCACGTCGTCTCGCCATCGATCCGGCAGGACAACAGATTCGCCCGTCCCTTGGTGCCGAACACCAGACTCGAGACCTCGTTGTAGCACCCCGTCGTCGTGCGGCAGAAGGCGTAGAGCTTCACCCCGTTGGCGAACTCGTACACCACGGAATGGTGATCGAAGACGTTCCCGTACTTCTCGTCGAACATCGCCGACCGACCGGCCAGCCCGTGGCACTTCACGGGCGTCTGCTCGCGCATGGCCCACAGAGACCGATCGACGTTGTGGATCAGCGACTGCGGGACGTCGTCGCCGCTCAGCCACGCAAAGTGGTACTGCGTGCTGCACTGGAATTGCAGCTCGGTCAGACCCTTCGCGCGCGGGATCACGCCATAGGGGCCGCGGAGGAAGTTCTCCTCGATGGTCACGATGTCCCCGATCGCCCCGTCGTGGATCCGCTTCATGGTCTCCTGGTACGCAGTGTGGAAGCGGCTCTGCAGGCCGGAGACCACGCTGACATTCTTCTGCTTGGCCAACTCGCAGGCGGCGATGACCGCCTTGACGCCGCGCGGATCGATCGCGTGGGGCTTCTCGACGAACGCGCTCTTGCCGGCATCGATGGCGGCCCGCAGGTGAAGCGGATGGAACTTGGCAGCGTTGGCGATCAACACGACGTCGGCACACTCAACGACCTTGCGGTAACCGTCGAACCCCGTGAAGCACCGGTCGTCGGGGACGTCCACCTGGCTGGGATAGCTCTTCTTGAGCGCCGTGCGTCTGTGCTTGATTCGGTCCACAAAGAGGTCGCACATGGCGACGAGGCGAGCCCCCTTGTCCACGTTCATGGCGTTGCCGGCCGCACCGGCCGCGCACCCGCCGCAACCGACGATGCCGATCTTGATGACGTCACTGCCGGCGGCATGCACGCCGCCCTGCATGGCCAGCGTCCCGAGGGCGGCACTGGAAGCCGAAGTCTTCAGGAAATCGCGTCGTGAAGGTTGCTCCGTCTTGGATGGCCTAGCCGATCCCATCTGTGGTCCTCCTTTAAGATGGCGGAACTTCGGAAGTCTCGCTCAGTCTAGTGACGGCAGACCCGATGTCAAACGGACACGACGGGAACCCGTCGGCGCGGCTCCGTGACGCCTCCGGCGGCCCCATCAGAGACGCGACCGTCAGGGAGCGTTCAGGCAGCGCCCACACTGGCGTGACTGGGTTGCATCCACCGGACGCGACAGCAGATCCGCCGCAGTTTGGGGCCTTCCCCGTGCGGGTCAGACCGATCTAGCCAGGATCGGTCTGACTGAACGCTCCCTCACAGTCGCGTCTCTGATGGGGATCGCGTCTTTGACGCGTCCATACACGAAGATCTTACGATGTCCTCCCGCCAATGCGTCATCCGTTGGCACCGATTCTGTCACGGCCCCTGTCGGCGCCAAGCACGCCGTTCACGACAGCAACACGACCATCACGATCGTCATGGACACCGACCGGCACGTCGAGGCGGTCTGGAAGTGCGGAAGCGGCGGGTCTCTGTTGCTGCCGATCGCGCTGAGCCTGCTGGCGCTGTTCGTATGGACGAGACGAAGCCGCTGACCCCTTGACGGACGCGATCCGTAGCACGGGCGTCTCGCCCGTGAGAATTCACGGGCGAGACGCCCGTGCTACGGCGGGCGATGCGCCGGGCGCGCCCCCCTCTCAATGCCACCCTCTGCAACCGATGCCGAAAGGCGATGACAGGTGACAGAAGCGACCCACGTCCGACGGATGTCCGGCGTCTCTGCCGCGAAATGGTGTTGTGGGACGGACACAGGTATGCTACCTGGCTGATCGGAGCGACCGCGGTGCGCCGCATCGCTTCGGTGACGCGGGATATGCGATCGGGAGGCCAACATGCCAGATCGAACGAGTCTGATATGCGTCGGGCTGTTGATGCTGACAGGAGCCGCGTCGACGCGCGGCGACGAATTGGCCGTGCTGCCCGAGAAGATCGACGACGGCCCGCCGGAAGAGATGATGCACAGGCATTTCCTGAAGCATGCGGAGCAGGCGTGGAAGCGCTGGCAGAACGAATATGAGGAGCTCGAGACGCCCGAGCAGATCGCGGCGTATCAGAAACGGCGGCGGGACTACTTCGTCGACGCCATCGGCGGATTCCCGGCGCGGACCCCGCTGAACGTTCGCGTCGCAGGCGTAGTCCGTCGCGAGGGGTTCTGTGTCGAGAAGATCATCTTCGAGAGCCAACCGAAGCACTTCGTGACCGCCGCCGTCTTCCTGCCGGACCCCGCCCGGCACAAGCCGCCGTATCCGGGCGTGATCGTGCCGTGCGGGCATAGTGCCGTGGGCAAGGGGTGCGATGCCTACCAGCGGGCCTCGGCGCTGCTGGCGTTGAACGGGATCGTCGCGCTGATCTTCGACCCGATCGAGCAGGGCGAGCGGTTCCAGCTCCTCGACGCCAAGGGCAAACCCCGGCTCGGCGGCACCAAGGCCCACACGATGAGCGGCATCGCCAGCATCCTGCTCGGACGGAACACCGCGCGGTTCGAGATCTGGGACGGGATGCGGGCCATCGACGTCCTGCAGGCCCGCCCCGAGGTCGACCCGAAGCGGATCGGCTGTACGGGCAACAGCGGCGGCGGGACGCAGACGTCCTACATCATGGCGTTGGACGACCGCGTCGCCGCAGCCGCCCCGAGTTGCTACCTGATGAACCTGCCCACGATCATCCGGACGATCGGCCCACAAGACGCCGAGCAGAACATCTACGGCCAACTCGCGTTCGGCATGGACCACGCCGACTACGTGATGATGCGGGCGCCCACGCCGATCCTGATGTGCACGGCGACGAAGGACTTCTTCGACATCGGCGCCACCTGGACGAGCTACCGATACGCCAAGCGGCTGTATTCGCGGATGGGATTCGCCGAGTACGTCGACCTGATCGAACACGACGCCAAGCACGGCTTCGCCCAGCCGCTGCGAGAGGGCGCGGTGCGGTGGATGATGCGCTGGCTGCTGGGCAAGGACGAGCCCATCACGGAACCGGCGATCAAGATCCTCGACAACAAGGAGATCCGGTGCACGCCGCGCGGTCAGGTCATGTTGCTGGCAGGTGCGCGGTCGGTGTACGACCTAAACGAAGACTATGAGAAGGAGCTGGCCGAGGGCCGGCGAAAAGCGTGGGCGACCGGCGATCGCGCCAAGCGGCTCGACCAGGTGCGGCAACTCGCGGGCGTCCGCAAGCCGGCCGATCTGCCGAAGCCCAAGGTCCAGAAGGTCGGCACCGTGAAGCGCAGCGGATACCAGATCGACAAGCTCATCATCAAGCCGGAGGAGGGCATCCACCTGCCCGCGCTGCTGTTCGTGCCCGGCAAGGCAAAGGCGGGGCCAACCGTCCTGTACCTGCATGAGAAGGGCAAGGCAGCCGAGGCGAACCCCGGCGGCGCGATCGAGGCGCTGGTCAAGGGCGGTCGGACGGTGCTGGGGGTGGACGTCCGCGGCACGGGGGAGACGCAGCAAAGCAGCAAGAAACACTTCGGCGCGGCGATCGGTCTGGACTGGCAGGACGTCTACGCCGCCTACCTGCTGGGGCGCTCGTACGTCGGGATGCGGACCGAGGACATCCTCGTCTGCGCGCGCTACGCGGCCGAGCGGACGTCAGGCGGCAAGGCGGGGCGCGTGCGGCTGATCGCGGTGGGCAACGTCGGCGTGCCGGCGCTGCACGCGGCGGCGCTGGCGCCGGAGCTGTTCGAATCGGTCAAGCTGACCCGGACGCTGACGTCGTGGTCGAACGTCATTCGCACCCGACCGACGCACAACCAGCTCATCAACGCCGTGCACGGCGCCCTGAAGGTGTACGACCTGCCGGACCTGGCCAGCACGCTGGGCGACAAGCTGACGATCGACCAACCCGCCGATGCGTTGGGCCGGCCGATCGCGGCAGGCGGCTAGGCGCGGGACACCAGCTCTCGCCGCGGTCTGGTTGGCGGATCCAAACGCAACGCCATGTACAACACGTTCGACCTGATCTTCTTTGCGGGCTACTTCCTCCTGGTGGTGGTGATCGGTTTCGCCACCGGACGCCGACAGGAGGCGTCGGTGAGCGGCTACTTCCGCGGGGGGAACCGTCTGCCGTGGTACGCAGTGGGCTTCAGCATCGTCGCGGCAGGGATCAGTTCCGAGCAGTTCGTCGGCGAGGTGGGGTACGCCTACAAGATCGGCCTGCCCGTGGCGAACTGGGAGTGGCTGGTCTTCCCGGCCCTGTCCATCCTGCTGTGGATCTTCGTGCCGCTCTACGTCCGCAACCGGATCACGACGATGCCCGAGTACCTCGAACGCCGGTACGGCGGACGGGCGCGGTCTTTGTACGCATGTCTCATGATCGCCAGCTACGTCTTCGTGAATTTCGCGCTGGTGTTCTACACCGGCGGGTTCGCACTCGAGCAGATGTGGGGGATCAACAAGGTTGCGGCCGTGTGGGTCCTCGCGCTGGTCACGGGGGCGTACACGATCTACGGGGGCCTGACGGCCGTGGCCTGGACCAGCTCCTTTCAGTGCGCTCTGCTACTGGGTGGGGGGTTGTACGTCTTCTTCGCCGGGCTGTCCAAGATCAACTGGGATTTCCCCGCCATCCTGGGGACCGGCACACAGGCGCACCTGTTCACACCGAGCGATCATGAGGTGCCGTGGACGGCGTTCCTCATCCTGGCGTTGTCGACCAACGTGTGGTACTACGCGACGAACCAGTACATCAACCAGCGCTGCCTGGCGGCCCGGAACGAGTGGCATGCCAAGATGGGCGTCCTGCTGGCGGGCGGCCTGCAGATCCTCCTGCCGCTGGCGACGTGCTTCCCGGGGATGATCTACCGCGTAATCAATCCGTGTCTGGGCAACGCCGATGCGGCCTATCCCGAGGTGGTGGCCGCCGTCGTGCCGACGGGGTTGCGGGGTCTGGTGGCGGCCGCCATCGTGGGCGCGATCATGTCGACCGTGTCGGGGCTGGTGAACTCCACGTCTACGATGATCACGTTGGACATCTTCCAACGATGGAAAGGCCAGCGCTGGCCCGAGGCCCGGTTGGTCCGCTTCGGTCAGTGGGCCGGGGGGATCGCCTTGCTGATTGGCGCGCTGTTCGCCCCGGTCGTCATGACGTGGGAGAGCATGTTTCGCTACGCCCAGGACATCTGGGCCCCGATGGCGGCGCCGGCCGTGGTCGTCTTCCTGGCCGGGGCGCTGTGGCGGGGCGCCAGCGAACGCGGAGCTGTTGCCTGTCTGTGGTTGGCCATCCTGACGGTCCCGTTCACGCTGACCAAGGCAGTCCTGGCTGATGCAGGCATCCAGTTCCTGCCGAAGAACCTGGCCAACTCCATGGTCTTCGCCGGCGCCGTCAGCCTGGTCTCTTTGGCCCTGATGATCGCGCTTGCGGACAGGCACTCCGCGCGGCGCGGACGGATCTACGCCCTGCTGGCCTGTCCCCCGATCGTGCTGGTCGCTGCCGTCAGCCCGGTTGCCACCGCCGTCCTCGTGCTCGCGTCGATGGTCGTTCTGGTCGGTCTGCTGGCCGCATCCCGAAGGCGCATCTCAGCCAACATGTGGGACACCTCGATGCTGACCGTCACGACATCTCAGCGCTGGTACGCCAACTTATGGGTTTGGTGGCTGGCCCTGGCGGTGATCCTCTTGGGCATTTACGTCTACTTCTGGTAGCGGCGCGTTTCCGGCGGGTGTCTTCCTACTCGTGGCCGCAGATCTCGAGCCCGGCGAGCGGACCGCGTCTCTGCGTCCATCCGCCGCGGGACCCCAAGACGACAGACCAAGACAGAGTCGGCGCATAAAAAGGGGCCCACGCGGCGCCCTGACAGGAGGTCCAGCGCCCTGGCCCTCCGCATCCTCCCGCTCCGATGATTCCCCGTCCAAACCGTCAGTGGCCGCCCACGTGGACCGTAAGGTCCCGCATTAAACGACATATTCCCGCAGAAGTGGACATGGGCAGTATACCTCATGGTCCGATAATTGGCAAATCGGGGTTGTGATTTTGTGTGTCCCTGTTTCCGTAAACATTTCTATGTCAAGGTATTGCGGCATGAAAGCTGGCCGAAGAATGCCGCTTCCAGGTCCGCCGCGGGGTCCAGGACGACTTGCGGAGGGGCGGATGGGAATCGGCCGCGGTCCTTGCCACGCGACGGTTCACAGGGCCATCCCCATCTGGCGCGATCCTGCCGAGGCGACGGAGGCCCCTGTCGAGGACGGGTCCAGCCAACGCAGACCTTTGTTTTCACGGGTGCGCGGCGCGGGCCGTATCGGTTATGCTGGCGGCGTTTCGACGCGCCCCGGGGGATGCGCGGAAGGTCATTGAGGGACCAAGGCATGAGCGATCGTCGCAAGGTCGTCGTCACGGGGGCTTCGTCGGGGATCGGCCGGGCGACGGCGATTCGATTCGGCCGAGAGGGATACGACGTCTGCCTGAACGCCCGTCGCCGAGAGCTGCTCGAGGAGGTGGCCGTGGAGCTGCGTGGCGGCGATCCCGACGCGTCCGGCCGACACTTCGTCTGCGCGGGAGACTACAGCGACGCGGCCGTCGTGGATGCGATGGGCGAGACGATCCGCGCGCAGTGGGGCAGGTTAGACGTGCTGGTGAACTGCGCGGGGGTGTTCCTGCCCGTGGACGCCGTGGACGGACCGCTCGCCGAATGGCGGGCACCGTTCGACGTCCTGTTCGAAGGAGGGGTCCGTGTGACGCGGATGGCCGTGCCCCTGATGCAAGACGGCGGGCGGATCATCCACGTCACGTCTATCCACGGACAGCGCGCGGAGGTCAAGGCGAGCAGCTACAGCATGGCGAAGGCGGCGCTGGATCAGTACTGCCGGGCGTTGGCGGTGGAGCTGGGGCCGAGCGGCATCCTCGTCAACGCCATCGCCCCGGGGTTCGTGGACACGCCGATGAGCGTGCTACCCGACGGGACGAACGAGCTGGAGACCGAATGGTTCCGGCAGAATTACGTCGACGGCCACCATCTGCCACTTCGCCGACCGGCCCGGCCGGAGGAGATCGCGGGGGTCGCGAGCTTCCTGGCGGGCCCCGATGCGTCCTACATCACCGGCCAGGTGATCGCCGTCGACGGCGGGCTGAGCATCACGTTCTAGCGCGACAGGACCTGCCCTTCTGCAGGGACCCGCGGCGGCGGGGTCAGCCCCTCGATCGGCCGTAGCCGGTGATGATCGCGACAACCATCAAGGCAAACAGAACGATGCTGTAGAAGATGTAGGGCGCTTCGTGGGCCCAGGGAACGACCTGAGCGAAGGCGTACCGTTCAGCGACCTTCTGTTGGATCGCGTCGGCGGCGATGATCGTCGAGGCGTACGGAAGGATATAGGGGAAGGAGCAGGAGATCGTATCCAGCAGATTCGCGCTTCGGTAGGCATGAATGCGGTGGCGCTTGCGGAGCTCGTTGGCGAGCGGGCCGACGGTGATCATGGCGACCGTATTGACCGAGACGCAGACGTTGGCAAACGAGATCAGCGCGGCGATGGCGGCTTCGGCGCCGCGCACCGAACGGGCGATCGTCCGATCCAGCCAGTCCATGAGTCGATCCAGCAACCCCCCGGCGGCCATGAGGCCGATGGCGGCGACCAGCAAGAGCGTCAGAACCGCGACGGGCACCAACCCCATCGCCCCGTCCACGGCGCTTCCTGCGACCGATCCCTCGGCGGTGACACGAAACACACGGTCCAGCGTGAACGTGCCCGTGATCGGGCCCAACACGATCGCGGTGGTCAGGCCCGCGGTCAGCGCTGCAAGGAAGTTCCGCCCCTTGACGGCGACGACGAAGACGATCGCGGCGGGGATCAGCATCGTGAGTCCCCTCGGATCGGCCGTTCCCTTCAGGAGTTGCTCCGCTTCGGCGGCATCGGAGACCGATCCGGTCCCGCCGAAGACGAGGAAGAGGACCGCCGCGACGAGGCCCGCAGGAAGCGCGTATTTCAGCCGGGATGACACGACGCCGCCGACGTCCGCTTCCTGGGTGGCGGCCGAGACGATGGTCGTGTCCGAGACGGGCGCAAGGTTGTCCCCGAACGCCGCCCCGCTGAAAATCGCCCCCATCAGCACGGCCGGGTCCGCGCCGAGCACGATGCCGGCCGGATACATGACCGCGGTGAAGCCGACCACCGTGCCGAGCCCCGTTCCCACGGAAACCGCGAACAACGCAGACGAGACGAAGACGCCGAGAACGAAGACGGCTCCCGTGAGCTTGAGCTTCCAGCTGAGCCACACGATCCCTTCGACGAGTCCGGAATCGGCCAGGATCCCCGAGAAGGCGCCCGCCCACAGCCAGCAGACGACGGCGACCGTCGCGGTGCGGTTGGCCATCAGCGAGAACACGCGTTCGGTGTAATCGCCAAGGTTCCGGCAGAAGGCCATGCCCAGCGAGATCCCGAGAATCGCCGCCATGATCATCCCCTCGACGACGGGGGCCCGCGCGATGACCAGCGCCGTGGTCCCGCCGAGAAACGTCGCCAAGGGAACGATGCTCATCAACGAACCGCCGCGAAACTCGAGTGCTTGGGTCTGGGCTGCCATTGCACGGGCCTCCTGACTGACGTCGTTGCGTCACCGGCAACGTAGCTTATCCTGACGTTGCCGGGATGCCTATCGGGTTGCGCGGGGATCATCGATCTGGCCACGATGGGATTGGGCGTGGCAGACTGCTGGCCGGGCGCACATCCTGTGAAGAATGGCGTCCGGCGTCGGGAGGCTCAGAAGATCGCTGGGCCCTACGGCTTCTCTTTCTCCGTCTTCTTCTCGGCCTTCTTCGGGGCGTCGTCCTTGGGCTTTGCGGCTTTCTGGTCCTTCTTCTTGAGCGCTTGCTGGGCGGCCTCTCTGACGTCCTCGGCGGGCAGGATGACCGCCGACATGCCGCCCGAGAACAAGCTGGACATCCCGCCGGTCCTCGGTCCCTTCCGCATCAGGCTGATCCCCAGCACCTCGCCGCCAACCGTGAACGCGGGCGTGCCCAGCCCCCCGCCCAGCATCGGCGACGCGCCGACGACGTAGAACGTCCGCGGCTTGCGGATCACGGCGGACACCCGTGTCAGGCTGACCGACGGCTGGCGATCCAACCCCTTGCCACAACGGTTCAACATCACGATCCGGTCAAGCACCTGCGCCTTGGGCTTGCCGTCGAGCTTGATGCTGGTGAACTTGGGCAGGGCGGTCCCCTCCTTCTTCTCCGGCAGCAAGAAGGCCAGGTCGAGGTCGGGATCCTTGAGGACCAGCGTCGCCGGGATCTCCGTCTCATCGGCCAGGCGCATCTTCACGTCGGAGAACTGCGTCTTGAGATTGAGGTCCAGCCCCTCGCCCATCGACGACGCGAGGCCCATGACCAGGCTCATCGGGTCGAGCATGGACAGGGACACCACCGTCAGGCCCGACGGGTCGATGACGGTTCCGACGGCCTCGGCCTTCTGCTCTTGCGTGCGTCCGCCGAAGCCCGACATCTTGAGGACCGCGCTGACCCAAATGACCGCGTCCTGATGCTGCTTCAGGATCTGCCGGGCCCGGTCGATCTCTGCCCCCTGACCGGCCGGGGCCGATCCCGCCGCGATCCAGAGGCCCAGCAATGCCGCATACTGTCCGATGAGCATGTTTCGTTCCGCCTTTCTTGCCGCGTGGTACCGGCGCGCTTCTGCGCTTAGTCCGCTTCGATCTCCCAACTGGGTTCCACTTCGAGGTACATCGTGTGGATGCCACGCTTCACGAAGAAGACGACCCGCTTGGCCTTCTTGTCGATGGCCTGCTTGAGCAGCCGCTCGGCGGCGGCGACGTCCGGCGTGGGCGTGTTGTCTATTGACAGCAGGATGTCTTGGCCCGCTACGTGCGCCAGCGACGCCCACCCCCCGTGTTGGACCCGCTCGACGACGAGGCCGCGCAGATCCTCTTTCAGACGACGCTTGATCCGATCGTCGAACGACAGCTCACGAACCGTCAACTCGAAGGTATCATCCTTGTATCGCTTCAACTCGGAAGCCGGCGTCGGGGGCTTCTCGAGCTCGAGCGTCAGCTTGATCGCCTTGCCGCCGCGAACCGCATCGAACGTTACCTCGGTACCGATCTTGTACTGTTGGATCATGTGGGTCAGGACCTCGACGTCCTCGGGCTGTGACGCCTCGATCGCCTCGCCGTCCAGCTTGAGCAGGATGTCGCCCACCTTCATGCCGGCCTTGTCGGCCGAGTGACCGGGATAGACCTGCGTGATGCGAACGCCCTTCTTGCCCTTCAGGCTGAGCACCTCGGCCAGCTGTTTGGTGAGCACCTGCGTGGCCGCGGGCAGCCACGCCTTGCGGACCAGAGACGGTTCGTCGACCGGCGGTTCCTTGCCGATCTTCACGACGGTCAGCAACGCTTGCGTCCTGCGGGAGAACCCGACGAGCACGGGCACGCGCTCGTCCTTTCCCTGGGTCAGCTCCCGAGAGATGCTCCGCAGCTCCGCGATCGTGTTGACGCGTTTGTTGTCGACCTCCAGGATGACGTCCCCGTAGGTGATGGGCGGTTTGGCCTCCGCGCACGGGCCACCCGACAGAAGCGTCATGACCAGCACGCCGCGCTTGTCCGGACGCTTGTGCTCCAGGGCCGACATCAGGGTGAAATCCTGCGCCGTCATCCCCCAGGACTTCAGCTCCTCGTCCTTGCCGCGGGCCCGCTCGCGCGGCGCGGTCTTCAACTCGAATGCCTTGGTCTTCCCGCCGCGGATCGCGACGACCTTGACCGCCTTGCCGATCGGCGTCGACAGGACCAGCCGGTTGAACAACGGAAGATCCTCGCGGATGCGGCAGTCGACCGGCACCCCGTCGAACTCGACGATGACGTCGCCCGGCTTCAGCCCGGAGCCGGCGGCAGGCGAATTCTTGATGACCCCCGCGACGAGCACGCCGCGTCCGTCTGAAGACTGCTTGAGCCTGGGCTGGCACTCCAGGCCCGTCCAGCTCCGCTTGACCTTGCCGGTCTTGATGAGTTGTTCGGCGACCGACTTGGCCAGGTTCCCCGGGATCGCCCCGCCCAAACCGATGCCGACCTCGTTGATGCCGATGATCTCGCCGTTGATGTTCACCAAGGCCCCGCCGCTGTTGCCATGGTGGATCTCGGCGTCGTGGCCGATCCACCGGACGAGGCTGCCCACGTCCTCGCCATCGAGCTTGAACGAATAGGGCCAGAACAGCTCGGGCATGATCATCGTGGTGTTGCTGACGATGCCGCGCGTAACCGACTGGGATAGCGCGACCGGGCTGCCCATCGCCAGGACCGTGTCGCCCACGCGGACCTTGTCGGAGTCGCCGAAGACGGCGATGGGCAGGGGCTTGGTCTTGTCCTTGCGTTCGTCAGGATTGAGCTTCACGATGGCGACGTCGGCCAGCGGATCGGTGCCGACGAGCTTGGCCTCGAGCTCCTCGCCGTCCGGCATCCGACAGACGACGCGCCGCGCCTTGCCGGCCACGTGGTGGTTCGTGATGACGTGTCCGTCCTTGCTGATAATGACGCCGCTTCCCGCGCCCTCCTCCTTCTGCAACCGGCCCTCCGAAGGCTCGATCGTCACCACGTGAATCCGCACGAGCGCCGGATAGACGCGCTGAACGGCCCGATCGATGGCCTCGCGCATCGCGTCGGCGTCCGCCAGACGATCCGACGAGGACTCACCGAAGCTCGCCGACCCGATGCAGGCGTTCGCCACTACGAACAGGCACACACACAATCTCGAGTTCGATCCCATCCCGGTCTCCTGTGCAAGCCGGTCCGACCAGAACGACGACCCCATCCCATGACAATAGACCCAAGCGCCCCCTCGCAGGCGGCCATCTTATACCCCACCGGGCAAGATATATCCAGGACCACCAAAGAACAGGGGCCGTTCCGGGTGTTCGGCCCTCGGATAGAAACGCTGAAATCACAACGAAGAGAGATCTCCACCCAGCGTCTCCCGAAGAAGCTGCCGGACCTGAACCAGAAGAGCTGTCACCGACAGCCTCCGGCACCGGCCTACCCACGGCGACGCTGTCCGGGAGGCGACACGTTTCCTCTCTGACATGGTCACGTCGCCGGCGGCTGCGGGCGCCTGTAGAAACGCGATAGACGGCACTGATCGTGCCGAAGCGCCCCGTGCTGCGCTGCTGACATGGTTGGATGTGTCATAGGACACATGCCTCTTCCCCACGCGCAAGCTGCGTTTGCCAGCCGCCGTCCTCTGGGGCACTCAAGACCGGAAAGCGCCGGTGGGCGGCCCTCAGGCCGTCAGCCACAAAGGCAGCTTGTCGAGAATTGGTGCTGCCCTTCTCTGAGCAATCGGCTACAATTGCCGCCTGAGCAGGATGTGCCTGCTTTCCTGACCGGGAGAGCGTGCGGGTCGATATGCGGTTGTTTCTGGGATGAGTGCTGTGAAGCGCCTCCTACGGCAAACCCCTGAGGAGCTGGTGGATCATGGGGACGGGAAACCACGGTGGTCCACACCCACCTGCTCAACCGGGGCGGCAAGGGCGTCAAGAGCGCTGTCGACGGCCTGTGGAGGAGCAGACACGGGGTGCCATACAGAAACCACATATCGCCCCATGGCAGTCGCTGCCAGCTCTGCAACATATTGCAGTATGGCGACTTGAAGTGATTGCAGGTGCAGCGTCCTATGCCGCGACGTCGCGGCCCAAAGGTGTTATGAAGAAACCACATGACCCTTGTTAGCACGAGGGTGGTTCTCTCCAAGTCCTGGAGGCGCTGATGACAGATACCATTCGGGTAACAGTCGACGCAGAAGCTAGTTCACCGACGGATGTCAGATCAGCAAGAGGCGCCATGGAGAGCCTAATCTCCTCCGCCCTCCAGAAGACGATCGACGTCGAGGCATCCGCGCTTGCTGACCAAATCTCATCGGTCTATGGAAAGATGAGCACGATTCTCAGCCGTTTGCCGCCTCAGAAGGACCCAGCGTCCACCACCAAGGTCTCGTTCTCGGTTGTGGTAGACGCGCGAGGCAGAGCCAGTCTCCTATCGGCCATGTCGGCGGCAACCAAGGCCCAGACCGGGATCACGTTCGAGGTCACCTTACCGGCGGCGGGATTATGAGTAGCGAAGAGGCGTTAGAGCGGCAATATCGTTCCTTCCTGCGAGAGCACGGAGTATCCGAAGACTTCCTTACCATTCCCAGGGAGGCCCTTGAGGCATTCGACAGAGAGGCGCGGGAGAGGGATGTCAGAGACGGTTTGAGCCGCAGTAGGGTACCCCTCTCCACCGATGCCAACTCAGCGATCCGCTACCAATCAAGACAAATACTCGCCGCCATTAAGTCATCTCCGGTCGGTCAACTTGAGATAGCTACGCTGACCGGCATATTCCCGACGGGCTCGATCAACGCACAGGCACGGCGCTGTTCCGGCGGCGCTCTAATCCTAATCAACGAAGGTCTTATTGCATTTATACAACAATTCATAGGCATTCTCCTACAGTATTCGGCCGTGCAGGACCGTCTCCTCTCTGTCGTTCCCCCTGACAGGTTTGGCAGAGCCAAAACAGTCCGCTCGCTGGCAGAGATTTTCACCGACTACGTGAAGCGTGGCGCAAATCCATCCTTGTCGAGAAAGTACTGTCCCGTTGGGGGCTATCTGGGACGTCTTCACACAATTCTTAATGCGGAATGCAGCTATTTCGTTCTTGCACACGAGCACGCGCACGCAGCGTTGGGGCACCTCGGCAAGGAGCGACAGATGCGCGTTGCCACTACCCCGGTGGGCGACATCCATCTGATCGAGAAGAGCTGGCAAGAGGAGGCCGCCGCTGATGTAGCTGCACTCCAGCTACAGCTCGTGCTCAGCAAGAGCCAAGAAGAGATGTTTGCACGGTTGCCGTTTGTCTTCGCATCAATTTGGCTATTTTTCTCAATCGACGGCCTTGTTGATAGACTACATCGTGAAGTTGCAGATGTCATCGGTGTCAACCTTCCTATCATCTGTGACCACCCTCCTGGGCAACTGCGACTCCGCGCCATTAACGAATGGTTGATCGAGCGACAGGCGAATGATGCGGTCTTCGGACGGGCTGAGGCATTTCGTGAACCGCTTAACGAGCTAGAAGATGACTTGATCAAAGCTGTGCTATCGGAAGTGGAGGGGCCACAATGAACACTCGTGCTAACAAACGGCTTCAGCAGACGGCGCTGTGCGCCGCAGCTGAACCGCGGCGCTATGCCCATCTGAGGCGGGAATGAGCAGCGACTACCCAGTTGAACCATTTGACAGGTGGGCGACCAGTTACGATCAGTCAGTGTTGTCGGCCGTAGGGTTTCCCCATGCGGGCTATGAAGAGGTGCTGGACGAGGTGGTCCGGCGAGCCGAGGCGCGATCTGCCATGAACATACTCGACTTGGGCGTGGGAACGGGCAATCTGGCGCAGCGATTTGCCGGCATCGGCTGCAAGCTGTGGGGGATCGATTCTTCCTCAAACATGCTGGACAAGGCCAGGGAGAAACTGCCAACTGCAGTGCTCGTTCACGCCGACCTGCTTGGCGATTGGCCACCGGAATTGCAGCGCCGCTTCGATCGTATTGTCTCGTCTTACGCCCTGCATCACTTCGAACTCGACACCAAGTGCAGGCTGGTCCGCCATGTCTTCCAGCGCTTCATGGCATGCGGCGGCATGGTCGTTGTTGGCGACATCTCCTTTCCGAGCAGGTAAGCCCGCCAAGAGGCGCGAAAGGCCTTGGGTAAGGCATGGGAGGATGACGAGTATTACTGGGCCGCCGATGAGACCGCGGTCGCCTTCGCCGAAGCAGGTCTGCAGACTGAGTATGTGCAGGTGTCAAGCTTCGTCGGCGTCTACGTCATTGAACAGGCGTAACCACTGCGTCGAGCGGACTCGGAAGACCGGGCGGCTCACGCAGAGCGTTAGCGAGGAGGAGTTGCCGGAAGACTCATCATGGATCAACGCATGATTGACGAGAACGAGTGGGCCAATCCGGACAACTGGACTGGGCCGGGGTGGCTCTCTGTGTACTTCAGCAAGCGTGACTCCCGCGTGTGGGTGCCAAAGCGGGCTCCTGGTCTTGGCTGGACGATCAACCTCGGCCGTCCAGGTGGGGTTGCCTGGTTGCTGGCAGTCATTCTTGGCCTTCCCTTGCTCGTCCTGATCGTGTGCATTCTCATTATGACATTCGGATAGGCGGCCTCCGCGGCGGTCAACCGCAAGGAGGCTTGGCCAGGATTGACGCAGCCTGCACCTGAGGGACCGGGTAGAATTGTCTGTGGGCCGGGGCGTGTCCGGATTCGTTCGTGAGGCCGCGGGTGGCTTCGAAGACGCGCTGCTCAGCCACGAGGCCCTCGAAGCCGCTCGTAGCGACCGGCGGGCGCGAAGGCAGGGACTATCAGGCGCGCCGGCTGCCAAGCGTTCCGTCATTCCTTTGCCACACAGCTTCCGGAAAGCGCCCACGATATCCGGACGGCGCGGGAACTCCTTGGCCACAAGGACGTCAAAGGCATGATGATCTAGCGGTCAGTCACCTGTGAAGTTGCGGGTCGCCGTAGACGTTGGGCGCCAGGCTTCAGGCTTCAGGCCTCGGGCTTCAGGCATTCGCTTCTGGTTCGTCGCGCCAGCCCTGTGGCCTGACGCCTGAAGTCTGCACTGTCATGAAGAAGCCTTGTACCCCTTGTTCGATGGAGCGGACAGGAGGTCTGCTCAAATGAGAGACAGAGCAATGATTGGAACTGCAAGGTACTCGGCTGCACTGCGTGGAAGCCAGGACGAAGGTCCGGACAGGCGCTTCAGAAGGATCATGCACGTGCTGGTGGCTCTCAACGTGGTTTCCTTTGCTTTGATCCTGTGTGTGCGCCCTGTTCGGGCGGATCACGCGTCGATGTGGGCGGGGCGCGCAACGAGACCCGTACCTGCAGGCGCGAAGGTCACGTTGGAACTCGACCGTCCCGACTACTTCCTCGGCGAGAACGTGCTGGTGCATTTCGTCCTTCAGAACACGGGCGACACGCCGTTCGCGGCCTCGTGGGGCGGTGACTATCGAGGGGCAAGCCGACATCTGCGGTTCAAGGTCGTCGCGACAGACGAGGCCGGACAAGCGGCTGAGGATCCCGATCCTTCGCCTGTGTGCATGGGCGGCATCGGCGGACCGAAGAAGCTCGAGCCTGGCGATAGGTTCACCACGTCATTGCCCCTGATGCGCTACTGCGACATCGTGAAGCCAGGTGTCTACACGATCCGGGCCACGCATGATTTCGGTTGGAAGGAAGGCGAGCGCAAACGGCCCGTTGGCGAGACCAAGATCACGTTCAAGATGCCCAATCCTCAACAGGCAAGACAGATCGTCAGCAACATGGCGAGACTCCCTGATCGGCCAAACGCCGCCTGGGGCAAGCGTTCGAGTCCTTACGCAGACTTCCGCTGCCTGAGGCATCCCATCTACCTGGACATCCTGGCAGACCTTGCTCGGGACGGAGACGCGCGGGCCGTCGTGAGCGTTGGACTGATCCCGACGCTGAAGGCCAACAAGGCGCTTATCCAACTGGCGGGAAGCGCGGACAAAGAACTGGCACTGAAGGCCGCGACAACGCTCAATCGTCGGTTGCCATATCCTGAGTCCCACTACCTACCGGCTCCTCGCGGCTCGTCCAAGAAACCCCAATTGAGCATCCGTGGCAGACTTGTGGAGCGTGCCTGGGACGAGAAACTGATTCCGGAGGTACGTAGGCTTGCGGCAAAACTGCTTGAAAGCGAAGACCTCCCCACCGTTGCGGCCGCAGCCTTCATGATCACGTCGGTAGGTACGAAGGAAGACGCCCCTGCGGTTCTGGCAGGCATCAACAGGGCCAGGAACCCAACCTTCAGAAATCGAACCGGGCCGAAAGACAACATCCTGAACGTACCACAGCCAATTCGCGAACTGTTGCGGGCACTGGATGCCCTTCGCACCCGCGGGTACGCGCTCGGTGAACATGTTTCCGGGGACGCCGAGATACTGCTCTACTTCCACATTCTCCGAGGCGATCCTTCCCCCAGGCCGGGGCGCTACCGCCAGCTTCTGGAGGCCTTCGGTTCATCAAGCTGGTTCCCGATTCGCGAGGCTGCGGTCCGCTCGATACCGAAGACCATCCCCCCTGAATACAGGAGCTTCGTACTGGAACGGCTCGAAGACAAGGATTTGGGGGTCTGCCGTGCGGCATGTACGGCTGCCGGGATGTCGAAGGATACGAGATTCCTGCAACCCCTGCTTGATCTTATTGCGACCGAGCAACACGAGTGGCTCCTGCGGGAGGCCGGCAACGCAGCTCGAGAACTCATGCCCGGCACGGGATTGGCCCTTCTGGAAGTGTGGGCTGACAGGCTTGCAGACGCGAATCTCTATCACCTCGCGCTTGACGCTTTGCAGAACGTGCTGGATGTGCCCTCCGGCGGCTACTCCGGTCGCAGCGATCTGCGCCGCGCCGAGCGGCTCCAACTTCGGAAGGCGTGGAAGGCGTTCCTTGCTCTGCACGCCGACGAGATTCGCGCGGGCAAGCGCTTCAAGCTCAGCGATCCGGCGGTCACCCCCGCGTTGGTTGGCCGCGCTCGCTCGTGGCGACTGCCGGACGGAACGTCTTGGCCAGCGTCGGCCAAGAAGACCGCACCCCATTGAGGCACATCGAACAAAGCCCTGGGGGCGATGTCCTAGGCGCAGATGAGCGATCCGCGGTAGAGTGCTTGATCCTGTGGCAGGATTCCTCGGGGCTCAGGGAGTCAATCCTATGTTGACATCATCGCGGATCGGCGTGGCCGTCTGTCTTGGCGTATGCCTCGGCTTGGTCGATGTCGCCCGAGCGGCGGAGCCGTCGGGGGCGTGGCGGGGGGTTCATATCATGGCTTGGGGGCCGGCTGGGGGGCCGGAAGGGATTGCTCCACTCAAACGCGCGATCGCCGAGGTGCTGGTCCCGCTGGGCGTGAACGTCATCGTCTACGAGGTGGACTACAACTTTGAGTTCCAGTCGCATCCGGAACTCCGCTACCCGAAGGTGATCACCAAGGCCCAGGCCCGAGACCTGGCGGCGTTTTGTCGCAGGCACGGCGTGCGGCTGATCCCGCAGTTCAACTGCCTCGGGCACCAGTCCTGGGTCCGGCAGAACGTCGTCTTCCCCCTGATGACCCAGTACCCCGAGCTGGAGGAGGTGCCGAACCTGCCCAAGCAGCGGGCGGACAAGACGCTCAAGAGCTGGTGCCCGCTGCATCCGAAGGTCAACCGGATCGTGTTCGCGCTGATCGACGAGCTGATCGACGCCTTCGGCGCCGACGCGTTTCACGTCGGGATGGACGAGGTGCTCGTCATCGCCAGCGACCGGTGTCCGCGCTGTCGCGGCAAGTCCCCTGCCATGCTGTTTGCGCAAGCCGTCAACGACCTGCATCGCCATCTTGTCAAGGAGAAGGGCCTGACGATGCTCATGTGGGGTGATCGGCTGCTGGACGCCAGCAAGAAGGGGATGGGCCGCGGCTGGGAGGCGAGCGAACTCGGTACGGCCAAGGCCATCGAGATGATCCCCAAGGACATCATCATCTGCGACTGGCACTACAGCGTGCAGAAGGACTATCCCTCCGTGCGGGCATTTCAGGCGAAGGGGTTCCGCGTCTGGCCGGCGAGCTGGAAGAACGCCGAGGCCGCCGTAGCCCTGGTGGACTGCGCCCAGCGCGACGCCACCGAGCGGATGCTGGGCCACCTGTGCACCTCGTGGGTCCTCACGCCCGGGACGTTTGCGCGGGCCTTGCTCGGCGAGGGCGACCCGGCCAAGACGAAGGCGCGGGCGGCACCGGCGGCCGCGGCCGTACGGGCCTGCATGAGGAGACTGTCGCGGCGCCCGGAAGGCTAATGGTCAGTCACCTGCGAAGTCGCGGGGCGTCGTGGATGTTAGACCCCAGGCTTCAGACTTCAGGCTTCAGGTCTTCGCTTCTGATCCATCGCGCCAGCCCTGTGGCCTGACGCCTGAAGCCTAAGCCCTGCAGTGTCAGGCAGGCGGAAGGTACTGCTGACGGTCAAGCCCTGCCCGAAGGCACAGGGCTGACTGACCCCTAGACGTCGAATCGGTCCCGGTTCGGGTTCGAACGTTAGCTAGTTCGTTGGCACCTGTGCCTACGTCATGACCTCAGTCTGTCACTTGGAAGGCATACAGGGCGCCGGTGCGGAGGCAGAATCGAAGGGCCAGTGGTCCCCGCTTGCTCAAGTCCTTCCATGCCTTCGTCCCCGCCGGGCTTTCCCAGACCGCCCGGTACCTCAGCGCGTCGTGGGCGATGAGGCGGCAGCGGTTCCGCTCGAAGCCCGGGAGCACCTTACCGGAAGCGTCCAGCACTTCGACCTTCAGATCCCCGGCGGCCACCTGAGCGTTGATGAGCAGGTCCTGGCCGCGGGTCAGGAGCGGCTTGGTCTGTAGAACCCCCTCCGCGTTGGCCTGTGACGGGATCATGGCCACGAATCGATCGGCCGGCAACGTGGCCAGGCAGATGCCGCCCAGGTTGCGCTTGCTCTTGTTGGCCTGCAAGAACGCCTTGACCTTCTCGCGGCGATCAGCTCCTTGCCCCTGGCCGAACCGCGATCCCTCGTAGTAGATGTAGACCGTATCGTCCTTCATCGCGAAGGCCGACCTTGGGGAGATCATCTCCCGGTCGTAGTCCGCCGGACCGTTCGGGATGAAGACGGCACGGTCGGCCACGCGGTGCCAGTTCCAACCGTCGCGGCTGCAGATGAGTTGGACGTCTTCGGTGCTCGTCTTGTTGTCCTTCCGGAGCATGTGCATGACGCCGGCCATGCCGATCATGATCGGGCCGTATTGGCTCACCATGACGTGGTGAAACTGGGTGAAGGGATAGCCGTCGCGCTGGTCGGTGATGACCACCTTCTTCCGCGGCGTCCAGCGATCGAAATCGAGGCTCTCCAGGATGCCCGTCGATCGGATGTGGCCCGCCATGGCCTCGTGGCGGTCCTGCGCCCGGCAGAAGCCGAAGTACTTCCGCAGCGGCGGCGACCACACGAGACTCGGCGGGTTGTCACACTTGCCGTTGAAGATGAGCTTGGGTTCGGTCCAGTGAAGCCCGTCTTTGGACGACGCGACGTGCAAGCCATAGTGGGCGCGGTTGTCCGGCGTCTGGCGGTGCGTGAAGAACATCTTGTACGGCCGCGCGGCGTCGTGTGGGGTCTTGATGACGGCCGGGAAGAGGCATTCGGCGTCCTTGGTGGCCGGGCCCTTCGAAACGATGTTGGTCGGCAGATGGCCCTCGAAGTCGCGCAAGCGCATCATCGGCTTGCGCCACGTGACGCCGTCGGATGATTCGGCGGTGCACAGGTACCCGAAGTTGTCCGCGTACTTGGCCTTGTCCATCAGGACCGTGTACCACATCCGGAACTTGCCGGACCGATCGTCGTAGACGACGCTGCCGGCGTCCATTCTCGACCGCTCCCAGGGGTGTTCGGGCACCAGGCCCAGCGGGTTGGCCGGATGCTTGCGCGGCTGCTCCAATCTTCTGGTCAGATTCTGCGTGTGGTCGATGCAGTGGTCGTCCAGGAAGAGCTGCGGAGCGTTGGAGATTGTGATGGGCATGGGCTTTGGACTCGGCTTGTCGGCTGCCTGCACCGGTAGGGAAAGGCTCACCAGCAAGCCGACCGCCGAGGGTGTCTTGACGTTCATGGGCTGTCGCTCCTTAGTTGCGGGAGGATACCGCCAGGGCAGACGGTGGGTCCAGGGGTGAGGTGTTGGGGTTTAGGGTTTTGGGTTCAGGGTCTAGGATCTGGGGAGGTACACCGAGGGCATCGCTGGGCTTCGCCCTGGGCTGCGTTCCGGCGCTCTCTTCCGGGGGGTGAGACACGGGGATTCGGGCTGGGTTTCTCGCTACAATGTGTGCGACTTGTCGGCGGTAGATCGGGCGTTTCTCTGGGAGGATTGCGATGAGTGAGAAGGTTACGCGACGGACGTTCGTCAAGGGAAGCGGTGCTGCGGCGCTGACGGCCTTTGGGGCACCGCGGGTCGTGTCCAGTTCGGTGTTGGGCGCGCGGGCACCCAGCAAGTGCATCAACGTGGGCGTCATCGGGACGGGCACGCGTGGCATCCCGGATATGCAGCTGTTCATGAAGAACGACGACGTCCGCGTGCTGGCCCTCTGCGACGTCAACACCGGCAGCTACGGCTACCGGGACGAGAAGCGCTTCATGGGCCGCCAGCCCGCCCTGGAGACCGCCAACAAGTACTACGCCGACAAGACGAAGTCGGGCACGTTCAAGGGCGTCGACGCGTACAACGACTTCCGCAAGATCATCGAGCGTCGCGACATCGACGCCGTGGTCATCGTCGCCCCCGACCACTGGCACGGCGTGATGACGATCATGGCGGCGGAGGCCGGCAAGGACATCTTCTGTCAGAAGCCGCTCTCGCTGACGATTCACGACGGGCAGGAGATGGTCAAGGCGGTGCGGAAGCACAAGCGCATCCTGCAGACCGCAAGCCAGTTCAGATCCAACCCGCTGATCCGGTTCGGCTGTGAGCTGGTCCGCAACGGGCGCATCGGCAAGCTCAAGACCATCAAGACGTACATCGCGTTGAACAACAAGAAGGGGCCGGGCCCGGGCTGGAAACCGATGCCCGTGCCCAAGGGATTCGACTACGAGATGTGGCTCGGCCCCGCGCCCAAGGTGCCCTATCACGAGAAGCGCTGCATCTACAAGTTCCGCTTCAACCTCGACTACTCCGGCGGCCAGATCACCAACTTCGGGGCGCACTCGATCGACATGGCCCAATGGGGCAACGGCACGTGCCTGACCGGACCGGTGGAGGTCGAAGGGCTGCACGCCAAGTGGCCTCCGAAGGGCAGTCTGTTCAACACGGCGCTGGAATCCAAGTTCCGGGTCCGCTACGCCAACGACGTGGAGCTAACGTGCGAGAGCGCACCCCCGCATCTCGGAGCGCGCTTCGAGGGCACCGAAGGCTGGGTGCAGGTCGGTAGGAAGCTGGAAACGCATCCCAAGTCGCTGGCGACCTCGACGATCGGCCCCAACGAGATCCACCTCCCGCGAGGCAACCCGGCCCGCAAGAACAATAGGCCCGGACCCTACTACGCCGAGCACGTCCGCAACTTCATCGACGCGGTCAAGACGCGGAAAGACCCGATCGAGCCCGTGGAGATCGGCCATCGGACGGCCAGCGTCTGCCATCTGGGCAACATCGCCATCAGGCTCATGCGAAAGCTCCAGTGGGACCCCGACAAGGAACGGTTCGTCAACGACGACGAGGCAAACGCGATGCTCAGCCGCCCGATCCGTCCGCCGTGGAATCTCTAGAGGCAAGCGCCGTGTCGATCCTGACCCCAAGTGACATCGAGCGGATCAACGAGGAAAGCCTACGCGTCTTGTGGGAGACCGGCGTGCAGGTGGACGACGCCGCCATCGTGACGCTCTTACAAGAGCACGGCTGCTCGGTCGTCGATGATACGTGCGTGGTGCGCTTCCCGCGGGACATCGTCTACAACGCCCTGAAACAGTGCCCCCGAGAGATCAAGTTGGCCAGCCTCGACGGTGAGGTGACGATGCTCATCGCGGGCGGGCCGAGCGTGTTCTGGACGGGCAACGCAATCAACCTGGCGATCGACAAGCACACAGAGCCGATCGACACGGGGCGTTTCGTGGATCTGGTCCACGTGGTCGACGGTCTGGAACACGTGCACGCCATGGTCAGCACGTGCCTGGCCGACGTGCCCGCACCGGTGCGAGGCCTGGTGGGGATGCGGCTGATCGCCGAGAACTGTCTGAAGCACATTCGGCCCTGCATCTACGACGCCCGCGAGACCCAGGGCATGATCGAGATGGCCCAGGTGATCCTGGACGGCGGGTCCCTGGCCGATACGCCGATCTTCAGCCTGGGATACACCGCGGTCAGCCCGCTGCGCTGGTCGGCGGTGGCGTTGGCCGCGTTCCGTGAGAGCTCGGGGCACGGCGTGCCCATGATGGTCAACGCCGAGCCGGCGGGCGGCGTGACGGCGCCGGTCACACTGGCCGGAGAGTTGGTCGTGGGGAACGCCGAGGCGCTCAGCGGCGTGGTGATCTGTCAGCTCCTGGAGCCGGGCAGGCCGCTGGTGTTCAACATGGGATTCGCGCACGTGATGGACATGCAGACCACGACCATGCGAACCGGTGCCGTGGAGAACGGCCTGCTCCAGGCCGCGGGCGCCGAGATCGCCGCGTTCCACGGCCTGCCGAGTGCGGCATGGCTCAGCACCGAGAGCACCATGGTGAGCGCGGGAGCGGGGTACGAGAACGCCATCACGGGGATGCTGCAGGCATTGAGCCATGCGAACATCATCTGGGGCATCGGCAACCTCGAGTCGACCAAGTGCATGTCGTTGGAGATGGCCGTGATCGGCAACGACATCGCCGGTGCCCTGCGGCGGGCCCAGAACGGGATTCGCGTCGACGATGAGACGCTGGCAACCAACGTGATCCGAGAGATGGGCCAACGGGCAGGATACCTGGACCACCCGCACACGCTGGCCCACTTCAGGCAGGAGTACTACTTCCCCCACGTCACCAATCGCCGTCCGCGAGGCAATTGGGAAGCCGTCGGCAGTCCGACCCTCATCGACGAGGCCCGTGCGCGGATTGAGGCGCTCAGATCGCGTCCGACGCGCACCGTCCTGTCCGACTCGCAACGCAACGAGTTGCTAGCCATTGAACAAACATGGCGACGGGCGTTGACGTAAGGTCCTACGACAGCCGGATACGCGAGCCTCCCGCCCTTAACGGGAATCGAACCGCGCGGTAGAATCCTACGTGGCTGTGACAGCAGCCCTTGCCGCAACCGGTTGGCGCAAGGACTCCATCCATGACCCCGGACGATTTCGAGCGCCAGCGCCGAGATGCGATTCACCGCATGACGCCGGGTGAGCGCTTCCAGAGGTGCTGCGAGTTGTACGCTTTCATGCACCAGGCCTTGTCACTCCAGATCGCGGAGGATCATCCTTCCTGGTCCGTAGATGAGGTCAAGTGGCACGTGGCCAAACGAATGTACTTGACAGACCGTGGCGCCCAGGAGCTGTTGGCGCTCGCAAGGGACCCCAGGCAGCGTGATCGACTTTGACGTTACTCTGCATCGCATTGTCTCCGCCCTGAGCAAGGTGGGGGTCCGCTTCCATCTGACCGGAGGGCTTGCGTCGTCACTATACGGCGAACCCAGGTTCACACAGGATATTGATGTTGTCGTCGATTGCGCAGGCCGGGGGACGACCGCTTCCGAATTCATCGGAGTCTTGTCCGAGGAGTTCGTGGTAAGCGAAGAAGCCATCGTCGAGGCCATCCGCACTGGCCAGCTGTTCCAAGCGATCGATCGCGAGACCCTGATCAAGGTGGATCTCCACACGATGCCTCTTATCCCGGGCGAGCTGGACCGAAGCGCGAGGCGGAAGTTCGCGAAGGGTCTGGAGGTCCCGGTGGTTTCGAAGGAGGACGCCGTTCTCTCGAAGCTGCTGTGGATCAAACAGGGAAGTGAGAAGGGCCGGCAGGATGTCCTGGGAATCCTCTTGAGTCAGGGCGATCTCGACATGGCGTACCTCCGGTCCGCGGCTCGCGATCTCGGCGTGCACGGGCTCCTTGCGGAACTGGAGACTCAGGCGGAGTCAATGAGGTAGTCGCGCTCGACCTCTAACGCTGAACAGACGCACAAGCGGTTCTGCCTGGCATGATGGCCAGGAAGGTTGAGATGTGCTTCGAATGACCTCCCCATCGTCTTGACCTGCCTACCCCGCTCGGAACTACAATCTGGCCATGAAGCGCGCAGGTCGGTATCTCACAATTGGGGCGTGTCTTGCTGCTGTCCTGGGTACTGCTCGTGGTGAGACTCTCGCCCGAGGGTCGGACGGGCTCATCATTGTCGCTCCGGAGCGATTCTGCGGCGCCTTGGCCGATTACGTCCGCCACAAGCAGCACCAGTTGCCGACCGGTCTGCTTTGCCTCGAGGAGATCCTGAGAGACACGCCGGGGACCGACGACCCGGAGCGTCTGAAGCGCCGGATCTACGACGGATGGAAACGCCATGGGTGGCGCTACGTCCTTCTCGTGGGCGATGCCGACGTCCTTCCCGTGCGCTACATGGTTCTCGATCGTGTGACGCCGACGGCGTATGACTACGCCTTCTACCCGAGCGACCTCTACTACGCCGACCTGGCCAAGCGCGACGGGTCGTTCGAGGACTGGAACGGCCGGAAGGACGGGTTCCATGCGGGCTATTTCGGCGAGGTGCGCGGCGAGAAGAACAAGACCGACCCGATCAACTTCGATGCCATCGACTACCTTCCCGAAGTCGCAGTAGGCCGCTGGCCGGTCAGCACCCCGGATCAGGTCGGGGTCATCGTCGCCAAGACCATCCGATACGAGCAGGGCCTTCAGGATGCTGGGAAGCCCGGGACCCGCCGGGCGGCCTTCGTCGCCGTGGCCGGTTGGGTCGACAGCCGTCCCCTCTTCGACCGGCTTGCCATGATACTGCCTCCCGGCTGGTCCGCCGAGAAGCGCTACTTCCCCGAGAAGCGGAAAGGGCCAGCCACTCCGCCCCCGACGGCCGAAGAGGTCATCCGCCTGATGAATGAGGGGCTGAGCCTTCTCGTCCATGCGGGCCACGGCAAGGACGACCGGTGGGAAAAATCTTTCGGCCTGGCCCACCTGTCCAGAATCCAGAACGCCGGGTGTCTTCCCATCGTCATCTCGGCCGGTTGCTCGACCGCCCGCTTCGCAGCCCTGCCGCCGTACGAACCCTATCTCGACGTGAACGAAAAGGACCACCGGGGGACAAACCACAAGGAGGTCTTCACCAAACCGCCGCCTCCCCCCGCGCCGTACCAGACAGGCAAATACAACCGCACCGGTCTGGGAGAGGGCCTGGTTCGAGAGGGACCGAGCGGAGCCGTGGCCTACATTGGGTGCAACACGGGGAGCCAGCCCTGCGGACTTACGCTCGTGGAGGGATTCGTGACAGGCCTCCGAGGAAGGTCCGAGCCCCGCCTTGGGGACGTGTGGAACCGGGCGATCCGCCACTACTACAAGAAAGAGAAGCTCGCCACGCTTCGTCCAACGCGTAGCTGGTACCCGCCGAGCATCTTCTTTCAGGGGATGAAGTTCATAATCTTCGGCGATCCCTCCCTGCTGCTGCCGTCTCCCTTTAGGAAGACTTCGCGCTCATCCAGCCGGCCTCGAGAGACCGACCGATGAGCAGGGGACCTGCCGGCGATGTGAGGTGAGCAATCGCGGCCCTGGCGCAGGTTCGAATCCCCGGGCGATCCCAGCGGCCAAGCTCACCGGGAGCCCAACGATTTCCTCGCTTGTCCGCCCCATACCCGAGCGGTTACCGTGCATCTCCGTGGACTGACCGAGGTGCGGGTCCCAGCTGGGGAGTCTGCCGCAATGACCAGGTTTCTGATCGCCCTTTCCGTGACGTTCCTCACGATAGCCTTCGTGCCGGCCGGGGCGCTAGGGAAGGAAGGCTATCTCGTATCGGACGGCGTCCGAATTCACTACACGGACGAAGGCACCGGGCCGCCGGTCGTGTTGGTCCACGGCTTCATCGCCAGCGGCAGCATGAACTGGCGGATCCCGGGAGTGATCAAACTGTTGGTCCCGGACTACCGTGTGATCACGCTCGACCACCGCGGGCACGGCAAGAGCGACAAGCCGACGAACGTCGACGACTACGGCGTGAAGATGGTCCACGACGTGCTCAACTTGCTGGACCACCTGAAGATCGCAAAGGCGCACTTCGTGGGCTATTCGATGGGCTCGTTGATCACGATGAAGCTGGCAACGATGGCGCCGCAGCGGATGCGCTCGGCGGTGATCGGCGGCATGGGGTGGGTCCCGCAGGGACGCGCCTTCGCGGGTCGCGGGGGACCCCGCAAGATGGACCCGCCGTTGCGAGCGTGTGCCCGCGCGTTTCCGACGCTGGGCATCACCCGTCAGGAGCTGGCGGCGATCCGGATTCCCGCCATCATCGTAATCGGCACCGACGACCATCTGGTCGGACGACGCGTCGAGCCGCTGCGCAAGGTGAGGCCGGACATCCCGGTCGTCGAGGTCCCCGGCGCCAATCACATCAACTGCATCTTCAGGCCGCAGTTCCGCAAGGCGATCAAGGCCTTTCTGGACAAGCAGGTCGCGGCGTCGACTGCAACCACCACCCCGGCCCGGAAGTGGCCCCTCGTCCCCTTCTGCATCGAGCCGCCGGCCGGGGCGCTGAAGGAGCTGGGCTACAGTGGGTACGGCCACCTCTGGCTGCCCGGCGCCGAGCAACGCGCCGCCGCCCTCAGCCGCGACGGGCTCCGTCTGTTCCAAGTGATCCTGCGGGCGGACTTGTCCAAGCCTCAGCCCGTCGATGAGAAGGGGATCGCGCAGGTTCTGCCCGCGCTCAAGCCGCACCGAACCCAGCTGGTGATGCTGATGGTCGGGGGCAAGCCGTCCGACCGCACGCTGGATGATCAGGCGGCGACGCTCATCACCCGCTTGGCTGATATGGCCAAACCCCACGGCGTGAGCATCGTTCTCTATCCACACACGAACGATTGGCTGGAGAAGACCTCGGACTGCGTGCGGCTGGCGAGCAGGATCAATCGCCCGGGCGAGGTCGGCGTCATGTTCAACCTCTGCCACTGGATGAAGGCCGACCCCAACCGCGATCTGCGCGCCGTGCTCACCGAGGCCAAACCGTGGCTGATGGCCGTGAGCCTCAGCGGTTCGGACACGCCCGAACAGGTACGGGCAGGCAAGGGCAACTGGATTCAGCCGCTGGGTGAGGGACGCTACGACGTTCGTCAGTTGCTCAAGATCCTGGCGGAACTCGACTACACCGGCCCGATCGGCTTGCAGTGCTACGGGCTGAAGGGCGATCCCCGCAAGATCCTCGCTGAATCGAAGGCGGCGTGGGACAAGCTAACCGCCTCCCGGCCGTGAAGTCGCACGGCCCGGCTCGCAGGTTTCCGCGACACGGGCCGTTTCCCGTTCCCACTGCGTATCGCTCGCTTCGAACGGCACCGTCACGACCCGGTAGCGGAACGCCTTGTTCGCAGGAACCGTCTTGCCCAAGAACGTGGTGAAGTAGTGCTTGCGGTACCGATTGGGAACGTCCCAGTAGCGCGTTCGCCAGTCATCGTCCCGGGGGGCGTCGAGCACGTACGTCACGGCCCCCCTGCCTGAGGGCCGGTCGTAGATGGCCGACCAACGCGTGGGCCGGTCGATCTTGTGTTTCCTGTCTCCGTTGAAGGCACCGTCCACGCGCTTGCCGTCGAGCAGCTCAGCGATGTAGTCCGTGGCGGTCGGTGTCCACGGGTGCATGAAGTGGTAGATGAGGTTCACCGGCGTCGGTTTGTCGGCCTTGAGCTGAACGTCCTCGAAGATGCGGTTGTCCTGCACGCAGATGTCCGTCTCGAGCACGAGACTCCTGATGCGTGACGTCTTGTGCAACCGGAGCCTCCGGCAGCGCACCGTTGCCTCGGGCCTGGCCACGGGGTTGCCGTCGACGAGAAGCTTCAGACCAAGGACTTGCTCATCTTCGTTCTCGGTGTGTCCGCTGCCGATGAACCCGACGCCCGGGAAGCTCACGACCGACCCGTAGTGACTGCCGAATCGGTCCAGACAGATGCGCGTTCCCTTGTAGTCGATTCGGTACAGAGTCCAGAAGGAGCGACTCTCGAAGCGGATGCCGAGGTCACCCACCTCGGCGGTGATCTGCGGCGGCCAGCTCTCGTGTGCCAGTTTGTGAGGGAGCCCCTTCTCGTGATCGGGAGCCGTCCCACGACGCGCCGTCAGTATGTTCCCAGATACGCCTTGCGGCTGTCCGTCGATCGTCAGGCTGTCGCAGTGCTTCCAGCGTAGGGCTGGGGGCTTGCTGGCACGAATCGTAACCTTCTCCAACCGCACGTCCTTGGTCCACTCAGCCGAGAACCCCTCGCGTGTCGTCATCGTGATGTCGGCCAGACGGAGGGATTGGATGGGCGCCTCGGGAAGGCCTTGGAGCTTCACAGCCTGTCCCGCGCCGCTGACCTTCAGGTCTCGGAAGGTCATGTTCCTGAACGTTGGGGCCTTGCCCTTGGTCGTGCCCATCCAGGCGCGATAAGCCGTCGTCATCTGGATGGCCTCGCGTCGGACCCGGGCCATGTCGATGTTCCGCCCCCACAGACGCTCGACCACGCCGCCCCGACCCCGCGTCGACTTCAGACGGATCCCCACGTCTGTGCCTCGAAAGATGCACGAATGGAAGAACACGTTGCGAATGCCCCCGCTCGTGTCGCTGCCGAACACCACGCCGCCATGGCCCTTCTCGGTCAGGTTGTACCGGACCACGACGTTTTCGGTGGCCTTGCCGACGCGCCACCCGTCTTCGTTCATGCCCGACTTCATGCAGATGCAGTCGTCGCCGGTGTTGAAGTAGCAGTGCTCGATGAGCACGTTGGTGCTCGAGTCCACGTTCAGACCGTCGGTATTCGGCCCGCCCGTGGTCAACACGCGTAGACGCCGTGCGATCACCCGATCGCAATAGACCAGATCGATCGTCCAGAACGGGCCGGCCTTGGCGATGGTGAACCCCTCGAGCAGCACGTTCTTGCAGCGAATAGGGCTGATCAGTTGCGGCCGTAGGCCGTGTTCCGGCCTGCCGTAAACCCGCTCGGCCACGGGAACGTCCTTGAGGATCTGCTCCTTGTACATCCGCATGGCCGTGTCGGCTTGGCGCTTCTCCCAAGGCCACCAGGGCCGACCATTGCCGTCGATCGTCCCCGGGCCGGTGACGGCGATGTTTTCGCAGTCGCACGCGTAGATGAGCGGCGAGTAGTTGTAGCACTCGAACCCCGCCCACCGCGTGAAGACGACGGGTAGGTAGTCGGTCGGATCGTCGGAGAAGCGAAGCGTGGCCCCCTGGCCGAGGTGCAGGTTGACGTTGCTCTTCAAGTGGATCGCACCCGTCAGCCAGGTCCCCTTCGGCAACAAGACCACGCCACCGCCCGCCTTCGCGCATGCGTCGATGGCGGTGGCGATGGCCTGGGTGTTCTTGGTGCGACCGTCACCGACGGCCCCATGGTCAGCGACGTTGAACACGCGGTCGGGAAACACGGGCCTGGACAGTTGCGGCATATCGAAGGGCGCGCGAATCGGGGCGATCTGACGGGGCGCTGCATCGGGCCCGACCTTTGCGCGCCAATCCTCTCCCCCAGTCGCAAGGACCGTAGAACTGCACGCCGCAGCTGCCAACAAGAACATGCCCAGCCCTACCTTGCTCAAGAACCGCCCTCCCTCACAAGACGTCTGCCCCCGAGCCAGATAAGCATATCCGTTCTGGCACGCCGAAAATATCTCGATGCTGCGGCAGACAGTATAGCAGCCCGACAGCTTCTTTCGGTAGGATGCCGGTACGATGTTAGCTACACGGGAGATGGCGACCCCTTCAACGCAAGGTGCATGACAATGACGCGCAGAGCACTGATCGTGTTGGTCCTGCTGTCGGTATGTGACGTGGCACGGGCTCAGAAGAGACCGATCCTTCGAATCACGACGACCGTCGATTTCGGCGAAGACCGGGGGCAGAACTTCGGTTCGTTGTTCGAAGCGCGCGGCGCAGACGGCCGGGTCGTCTACGGCGCCGGGTTCGCCGGGCTCTACAATACGCGATTTCGGATGGACCGATTCACGCTGCAGTTCTTCATCCGCGGCGCCGACGACGACGCGGCGACCTTCGAGAAGCTGCCCCCGCCGACCGACGACGGCGGCACGTACCTGTTCGACCTCGACGGGCGGGTGTACCAGTTCAGCCACTACCAGGACAGGACTGCGCGCTACTGGGACGACGCCAGCCGCACATGGCGGGCCGACGAGAGCTTCGGGCGCCAGGCCACACGGAGCGGCGAAGGCAAGATGCGCCTCGCGGGCAAGGTGCTGCAATTCAAAGGCGGCGAAGCGTGGTACGACGGCACGAAAATCCTCAGCAAACCCGAGGTCGGCCACTACCACCACTTCTACTACGCCAACGGACACCTGGTCTTCTTCCACAACAACCGCGGTGGCGATCCAGCCTTCAGCCGTCTCTACGCCGTGCCGTGGATCCCGGGAGGAGGTCCATGCGACCTAGGCAAGGCGATCACGCTCGACGTGAAGTACCCCGGCGAGACCCCGTTCGCGATCGGACAGCTCGGCGGCGAGATCATCGACTCGTCCAACATGGGCGGCGTGTACGCCTTCGACGGCAAGCGGTGGCGCGTGCTCGTCAAGCCGGATAACAAGGTCAGCTACCAGCTCTACTCGATGCTCAACTGGTACGACAAGCTGCTCATGGCCCAGTATCCCACCGGCAATCTGTTCGAATACGACGGCAAGCGGATCCGCCGCCTCGAGGACTCCCCGCCGGTGATGCCGGGCGTGTCGCGTCATGCGCGCGAAGCGCAGACAACCTGCATCTACGGCGGCGATCTGTACGTGGGCGTGTGGCCGTGGGCCGAACTGTGGCGGTACGACACGGATAGGGACAAATGGCACTTCGTCAAACGCATGTTCCAGCGCCCGGCGATCACCGACAAGATGAACCATCCGTGGGAGAAGCGGATCATCGACTACTGCAAAACGCACGACAAGAACATCGTCTACAACAGCTGGGGGCAGCGTGTCACGGGGCTGATCGCGATGACCGACGCGTTGTACATCTCAGTCAGCGCCAAGGGCTGCAACAAGCGTGACATGCGGCTCGCGTTCCTTCACGACGACGACGTGTGGAACGAATACCGCGTCGTGCACCGCATGCGCAAACCCGGCTGCGCCGCCGCGGCGATCCAGTGGACCGGCAAGCCGACGACGCTGCAGTTCACCGTTAGCAACGATCGGATGTCCATTGCCCAGGACGGGCGCAATCTGGTGTCGGCGCCAGTGACCGCCGCATTGACGGCCAAGCTCAAGCATGCTCGGATCGGCTGGGGATCCGGCAGGTTCGGCCCGTTGCGGGGGACGATACGATCCAGCGCTCTGGTTCACTGACGCCTCTCTCTCGTACGTTGCAGTCGTACGAGAGATAGCCTCGACTCGGTTTCTGCCTTCAGAACGGTCAGGCCGGTGTTTGCCCGGCTGCAGGCGATCGACCATTCCTGTCGCCCGCAAAAACGTCGCGGATTTGGCGAAAGGCCAGGAGGAGGAACGCAATCACGCCCAGCGGGATCCCGGTCAGGTATATACAGACGTAGGCGGCATGCCGTAGCGAATGGAGGGGGACATGTACCAGCAATGAGGTGCCGGCGAAGACGGCGGCGAAAACCAGCCACGTCGTCACAGAGGGCCTGCGGCGAGGGACCGCGACTCGCGTGGAAGGCACGGGTCTTCGTGTCACGGCCATACCGAGCAGTGCGATGAAGAGTACGTAGGCGCCCCAGACGACGGCCTGCGGGCCGAGGCCGGGAAGCTTGTCAGACCGCCAGACCAACCCATAGAGGACATACTGGGCCAGCAGCAGCATCGCCAAAACGATCCACTCTATGCCCCGCGGCAGGAGTTCACGCATCGTGAGCGATCCTCCGCCAACCGGGCCAGTCCACAGCCAAACCAGTGCCAGCAGTACCAGGCTGCAGCCAACGGCCGAGCCAGCCGCCACGGCGAACGACGGCATGATGGTGCCGTGGAAGAGGCCCATCGCCGCAGCGAAGATCACCAGCACTGGCCAGTTCGCCAGCCATCTCCGCCATCGGGGCCCGCACGCCGCGAGCATGTCACTGGAGCTCAGCATGCACCGCTCCACCGCGAACAGCGGGACGATGAAGGCCATGAAGGGATGCCACACGAAGACGAGCATGAGCGCCGTGAGGATGTTGAAACCGCCCACCACAATGGGGTTCTCACTAGACAACGGTGTCCAGATGACCTTGGTGATGTAGGCTTCGTACAGGCCGAAGACCACCCCGGCGAACACGAGCGATGCGAAGTCCACTCGGTCGCGTCGCCAGACGATCGAGGCGAGCACGAGCGCGTGGATCCCGTAGATCAGCATCATCATCGGCGTGCCCGGGAACTGCATGAACGCCAGCGGCTGACTGCCCGAGACGACCTCTGCGAAGAACACGGAGAACGCCGAAACGATCAACCAGAAGAGCCAACGGATAAGCCGGCGCGGACGCGGTGGATCCGTATCGATGGGGGCGGCGGTGTCTTCTGTGCGCTCTTCGACGGCGATTTCGGTTGGCATACGTTTCCCCAGGAGCGTTGCCTGCGCATACACTTCCCCTTCTGTGACAACCGCCCGATCTGCACGATCCCCCGCAAGACCGCCGAGGCCGAAGAAAAGCCCAGCGCTGCGTTGCCTACCTCTACTACCGTCTCATTGCTCGCTGAGTTGACAGCAATAGCCTGCCGAATCTGTCACGCGCCCGGATACGCCCGGCGACCTTGCGGCTCGTTGACACTGGGCCGAGAATGAAGGACCTTGCATGGCTTGCACAGACCGTAGGCCGTAGGAGAACAAGTCGATGGCTCGCAGGTTCAACCGGCGGGAGTTCATGGGGACGGCAACGGCCGCTGCGGCGGGGATGATCTCTGCTAAGACCGTGACGTCCGCCGGGATCGGCAGTCGTGACATCCGTTTGGGCTACGTCGGTGTCGGGAGACGCGGCACGCAGTTGCTGGAGTGCATGTTCAAGCACGAGGGCATTTGCGTCCCGGCGGTATGCGACATCAATCCCAAGGCGGCGGATCGGGCGTCGGGCATCATCGCCAAGGCCCGCGGCAGTCGTCCCGAGACGTACACCAAGGGACCCAAGGACTACCTCCGCATGGCTAAGCGGGACGACCTCGACGCGATCATCGTGGCCGTGCCGATGCCCATCCAGGGCCCGATCGCGGCAGCATCCATGCGGGCGGGCAAACACGTGCTCAGCGAGGTCGCGCCCGCCATCACGCTTCAGCAATGCTGGGACCTCGTTCGAGCGTCCGAGCAGAGCGGCAGGACCTACATGCTCGCCGAGAACGTCTGTTACTTCCGCGACGTGATGATGGTCCAGAACATGCTTGACCAGGGCGTCTTCGGTACGCTGACCTACGCCGAGTGCGGCTACATCCATGATCTCCGTCATCGCGGGTTCAATGCGGACGGGTCGCTCAACGACGTGGCCATGATGTTCCTCACCATGATCGGGAACTTATACCCGACGCACGCCATCGGGCCGGTCGCCCAGTTTCTGGGCATCAACCGCACGGATCGGTTCGTGTCCCTCGCAGCGGCCACGAGCATCTCCGGCGCCGTCTCGCACTACGCCGCCAAGCGGTTCGGCGAGAACCATCCGAGCACGAGAATCAAGCCGCGTGGCGGCGACATGACCAACACCTTCATCAAGACGGCCAAGGGACTGCTCATCGAGATCCGCTTCGACATGGCGTCGACGCGTCCGCATCCCAACCCGGTGCAGTGTCTGCTGCAAGGCACCCGTGCGGTGTACCAGGCCGATGGTCGACGGATATACATCGAGGGCAAGAGCAAGGGATACGATTGGGAGCCGCTCGAGAACCACGCGAAGGAGTACGAACACCCGCTGTGGCGCAAGTACGCCAACGAGGCGAAGGGCACAGGCTACGGCGGGGCGGACTACTTCATGACCCGGGCGTTCGTGCAGACGCTTCGGACCGGCGCGGCATCGCCCATCGACGTCTATGACGCGGCGCTGTGGGCCAGCATCATTCCGCTGTCGGCTGCGTCGATCCAGGCGGGCGGCAAGCCGCAGGCGTTCCCGGACTTCATGAAGGGGGCCAAGACAGGATGACCTACGCAACCTTGGCTAGCCATGCCATGGGGAGGAATCTCCTGATGATGCTACCCGCGCTTCGGTCGGGATGGCTCTCAGCGTTGTGCCTGGGTGGGCTCGTGGAAACCGCATCGCTCGCCGTGGCCGCGTCGCCGTTGGTGAACGAGACCGGTCGCCGGTTGCCCGTTGTCTACGAGGCAGATGTCGCAGTCGTGGGAGGAAGCACGGGGGCGGTAACCGCGGCGGCATCGGCGGCCGAATCGGGGGCAAGGGTCTTTCTGGCCACGCCGCGGACGTACCTGGGCGAGGACATGTGCGCTGCCTTCCGGCTGTGGCTCGAGCCGGGCGAGGCGCCCCGAACGCCCCTCGAGAAGGACCTCTACCGTAACCCCGTGCGAACCCGAGGCCTGCCCTTCAAGTACGAAGCGAACCGCCGGTCGATGGACAAGCACGTGGACACCGACCCGCCGGGGATGCTGACCGATGGCCGGTACCGAACCGCCTTCACCGAAAGCGTGCAGTACAACGGTGACGTCACCATCACCGCCGACCTGGGCGAGCCCAGGGCATTCGACGAAATCCGTGTCATGTACTTCCAGTCGGACCGTCGTTTCGAAGTGGATACGGTCACCGTCTTCACCGGGAATGATGGAAAGACATGGTCGCAGCGCGCACGGATCCGCAACCCGCAACTCGGCAAGGGCGACTGGGTGACCTCGCCCCTGACCCTCGGCATGCCGCTCGCGGCGCGAGCGCGATACGTCCGATTCCACATCACGAAGGGGAAGCAGGCGGAGCGGATGTTACTGGGCGAGATCCAGATTCTGTCGCGGCAGCGCGAAGGGGAAGGCCCGTCGAAGCTGCCCCTGGCGATCCCGCCGATGCAGGTCAAGCGTATACTCGAGCAGGCGTTGCTGGATGCCGGCGTGGAGTTCCTCTATGGCTGCTATGCCACGAGCGTACTGACGGACCCGTCTGGCGCGCCCGCGGGGTTGGAGATCGTGAACCGGGCCGGACGTCAGGCCGTCCTTTCGAAAGTCGTCATCGACGCCACCGACCGCGCCTGGTTGGCCAGGGCCGCCGGGGCCCGGTTCCGCCCGTATCCGTCGGGCCCGCAGACGTTCCGAAGGATCGTCGCCGGCGGCGAGGCGCGCGTGGGCGAGAACATGAGTCACACCGTTCTCGAACTCGCGCGCCCCCTCGGAGGACGCCCTCCCGCGCAATACGGTTCTCCGGGCTTCAGCAAGACGATCCAGAAGATCAACGCGCCAATGTCGACGGCGTTCCCGAAGCTGTTCGTCTACGCCCTGCAGATCCCTATGCCGGACGGCTCCTTTGCGTCCTTTGCGGAGGCCGAGCAGGTCGCGCGGGACCGAACGCACCACCCCAAGGGTCTGGTGCGTTCCGAGACGATCTGGCAGGTGCCTCCTGACGCGATGCACGGGAAGACCTCGGCGACGGGCCCCTGGGCGGGAGCCGAGGCGGTAGCACTAGACACGTTCCGGCCCGCGGGGATCGAGCGGTTCTATGTGGTCGGTGGGTGCGCCGACGTCACCCGCGAGGCAGCCAAGTCGCTGCTGCGTCCGCTGGCGTTGATGCGCGTTGGGGCGCGGGTCGGGAAGGCGGCGGCGGAACAGACGGCTTCGACGGCAGCGTCGGGCGCAGCGCGGCTGGCCGGCAAGCCCGGCCATCCACGTACCCCGGGAGACACGCGGGAACCGTCTTGCGGGTTGCGCCCGACGGACACCCCGGCCCGTTGGGTGCAGGCCAACGCACGAAGCGTCCCCGTCTTCGGCGAGTACGACGTCGTCGTGGCCGGCGGAGGAACGAGCGGGGCGCCGGCGGCCATCGCGGCCGCCCGACAAGGCGCTCGCACACTGGTCCTCGAGTATCTCACCGATCTGGGAGGCGTCGGGACCACCGGTCTGATCGGCTACTACTGTGCCGGCTACCGAAAGGGATTCACCGCCGAGGTCGACGCGGGCATCGCCAAGATCGGCTCGCCCTCCTATGTCGAAGGCAAGATGGCGTGGTGGCGGCGTGAGATCCGAAAAGCCGGCGGGACGATCTGGTTCGCCGTGCTGGCCTGCGGCGCGTTCGTCGACGCGGGACAGGTGAAGGGCGTTATCGTGGCGACGCCGGAAGGCCGCGGCGTCGTCCTGGCCAAGACCGTGGTCGACGCCACCGGCAACGGCGACGTGGCCATCGCAGCCGGGGCGAAGCCCATGTACGTGGGCGCGGAAAGCGCGGCGATGCAGGGAACGGGCCTGCCCCAATGGGAGATCGGCGCCAGCTACATCAACACCGACTGGACCTTCGTCGACGAAACCGACCTGGTCGACCTGCGCAGCGCGCTCGTGGCCGCCAAGACCCGCTACCCAGGCGCATGGGATCTGGGCCAGCTTGTCGACACGCGGGAGCGTCGGCGCGTGTTGGGCGAGTACGTCATGTCGCCGCTCGACGTCATCAACCGCCGTACCTTCCCGGACACGGTCGGCATCAGCCAGGGCGGGCGCCTCGACAAGCATGGATTCACGACGCATCCCTACTACCTCATCAACAACCATCGCGGCGGTATCGCGTATACGCCCTACCGATGTCTGCTGCCCAAGGGTTTGGAGGGCATCCTGGTCCTCGGCCTGGCGGTCAGCGCCCATCACGACGCGATCCCGTCGATCCGCATGCAGCCCTGTATGCAGAACCTAGGCTACGCGGCCGGCTGTGCAGCGGCCATGGCCGCGAGGCAGGGCGGCAAGATCCGGTCGGTCGATATCCGCAAGCTTCAGAAGCACCTCGTGTCCGTCGAGTGCCTGACGCCGGAGGTGCTCACCCATCAGGATTCGTTTCCACTCCCGGACGAAGTGGTCCACAGTGCCGTGCGACACCTGGTCAAGACCGACTACAAGCGATTGGGCGTGCTCATGGCCGCGTGGGACCGTACCGCGCCCCTGCTCCGCAAGGCCCACGATTCGGCCGCAACGCCCGAAGGCAAGCTTCGCTGCGCCCACGTGCTGGGCGTCATGGGCGACCCGGCGGGATACGACACGCTGGCCGATGCGGTTCGGCAGGCGAAATGCTACGACACGAAGAACATCGATACGTACTTCCCATGCGTGACCTGGCTGGACAGCTACATCATCGCGCTGGGGCGTACACGGGACCGTCGGGCCACGCCCCTGATCCTGGAGAAGCTCGAGATGCTCGGCAGCGGCGAGGGCGGGAAGCGCTTCAGCCACTACCGCGCCGTCTGCGAAGCGCTGGAGCAACTCGCCGACCCCGACGCGGCAGCGCCGTTGGCCCGGCTGCTCAAACGGTGTGGCGGCGCGAACAAGGTCGTTGCTGAACTGAAGAAGGCCGATGGCTCCAGTCGCGGACGCGGCGGCATCCGCAATCTCATCATCGCCCGCGTCCTGTATCGCTGCGGCGATTGGGAGGGCTCGGGGCGCGCCGTGCTGAAGGCGTACACGTCGGACCTCAGGGGCGTCTACGCGCGTCATGCAAAGGCCGTGCTCGAACGTAAGCCCGGAGAACCGACGCGACCCGATGGGTGGATCGGGCTATGATCGAGTTGCCTGCGACAGTCCCGCCAACGTAGCAGCGCTGCGGGGATGTTCGCTTGATCACAACGAACAGGAGATCGTCCTCATGTCTTTCGTCAATGTGTTGATCCTCTCGAGCTGCCTGCTATTGCTCGCCAGGTCGGTCACAGGGGCGGAGAGCCCTTCTGCCGGCCCCCTGCGCGCCGGCGTGGCCAAGAGCGACATCACCACCGATGCCAAGGGGGTCCGCGTCAATGACCCCTTGTTCGCCAAGGTCCTTGTCATGGACGACGGCAAGACGAAGCTGGCCATCATCGCCATGGACGTGACCGCGATTGGCGGCATCGGCGAAGTCCCGGACGACTTCCTGCCGAAGCTCCGCGACCGGATCCAGAAGGAGCTGGGGATCCCCGGCAGCAACGTCCTGGTCAACGCCTCTCACACCCACCCGCCAGGCCGATTGCTGTGCGATCCTGCCGATCAACTCGAGAGAACCTTCGATGCGGTCAGTCGGGCTGTGAAGAATATGACCGCGGTCAAGGTCGGCGCAGGCGTCGGCCACGAGGACAGGATCTGCATGAACCGAACGCTCAGACTCAAGGACGGCATGAACTGGACGATCCGCCACGGCAATCCCTGCCCGCCGGACGAGGAGGTCGTGGGGGTCGGGCCGATTGACCCCGAGATCGGCATCCTTCGCATCGACCGAACGGACGGTCGCCCGCTGGCCGTGGTCTACAACTTCGCCTGCCATCCCTATCTCGGCGTCCCGCGAGGGGGCGTCACCGCCGACTATCCCGGGTTTGCCTCCAAGGTCATCGAAGAGAATCTGGGCAATGGTGCAATGGCATTGTTCCTACAGGGCGCGGGGGGGGACATCACGCAGGTCCTCTACAAGGACGTCAGCCGGCCCAGAGACGCCGAACCGCAAGGCACGATGCTGGGCCTGAGCACGCTGAAGGCGCTGAGAAGCATACAGACAAAGGCCGCAACGCTCAGTGTCGTTCTCGAGACGCTGAAGCTCCCGAGGAAGAACGACTTCGACGAATGCGTTGCATCCTTGCAGGCCGAACAGGACAAGCTGCTCAAGTCGCTCAGAGGCACCAGTCTGAACATCAAGACCTTCCTGCCTCTGTACATCAAGTACGAGCTCCATCCCGAAGCGCCGTCGTACTACTCCTACCGGTATCTCCAGGCCGAGAAGATGGGCACCGACGAGCTGTCCGCGATAGACGCTCAGAACAAAGGCCACCTCGCCAAGTATCTCAGGAACATCCGCACCATGGAGAAGCTGGCGAGAATCCAGGATCAGATCGCCACGCTGCGAAGGCACCAAGCGATCAACACCAAGGCCGGCGAGCCGACGGTCACGACGGAGGTCCAGGGCATGAAGATCGGCGACTTCGTGCTGATCACGTCGCCGGCCGAGGTGCTCGTCGAAGTCGGCCTGAACGTCAAGAAGGCCTCGCCCCACGAGTACACGTTCATGGCCGCCTTCTCGAACGGATACATCCACTACGGCCCGCCCGCATCCCAGTACGGCAAGCGAGGCTACGAGGTCACCGAATGCCTCCTGGCCCCGGCCTGGCAGGAAATGTACGAGAAGAAGGCCGACGAAGTGATCCGAAGGCTGCGATAGATCGGGTGCCACTGGCAGCTCGCTGGCAGTGTGTTTCTTGGCGGATAGCCTTCAGCGGGGGTGCCCCGTCGCTTCAGCGTTGAGACACATGAATTCGCCTTCCCCGCCGCTGAAACGATGGGGGCACCCACGCCGTCGTCGGTTAGCTTCCTGCCGGTTGCTCCTCAGTAATCTCGACGGCACTCAACATGGGTGCTGGCTTCCCGTCGGCTCCGCGGCTTGGGGCATTGAGCTCGATCAGCACTTGGTTGCTGGCCTTCACGCCCCTGAACTCCTTGACGAGCGCGATGTTTCGGCCGCCGGCTTGCTTGGAGACGTCGAAGTCTCTCAAGACGGTCTTGCCCTGAAGCGCAACATCGAACATGCGCTCGCCTGCCTCCACGTCGTCGATCTCTGCGAAGTGGAGACACACGGCGAAGGACCGCTGCGCGGGAGGATCGGCGGGAGGAGCGATGAGCCGCCGGAACCTGCAGCAGCTATCGAATCTCACGCTGTAGTACGGATCCGTCACGAAGACCCCCTCGAATCCCGATTGGGTGACGTTCAGCGACATGCAATTGAGTTGGAGCCGTTTGACGCTCATGCCAGATCGGGTCAGGGTCTTGATGGGTACGGCCACCTCGGTCACCCATCCGCCGGGGACCTCCTGCACGGCATGCCGCCACTTGCCTCTCCAACTGGGGTCCGTCTTTCTGCCCCTGCCGACCGTGCCGAACCTGGCCAAGGCGTTACCGCTCCGCCTCATGATGAAGCGAATGCCGACGCCCTTCCCGCTGTCGGCGAGGTAGATGTCAAACCCGTCGCGGTTGCCCTGCGTTGCCTGGTCCGCCTCGGCGCAGACGTGGGCGAGGGGTCTGCGGTGATAGCCGAAGTAGACGTTCTCGGCGTCGCGGAAGATGCGGAGATCGAGGCTAGCGCCGAGCATGGAGAACGGCGTGCTCTCGAAGGGAACGGTCGGCAGATCCTTCCAGCAGGCCTCGTCGAGCTTGCCGTCGATTTCGGGGGAAGCGTCCCGCTCAGGCATGACGATGCCGGGCTGCAGGGAAAGGTCGATCGCGATCCTGCCGGTCCCGCGCAGCCCGGATGCATAAATCCACGGAGCATCCGTCCCCTCGATCACCGAAGTGGCTCGGCGGCGATGGACGCACGTTGCGTTTGTCAGCGAAACGGCAACGGGCGCTGGGCAGGCGCTGGCCTGTATCGGCCTGGGAAAGCCCAACCATGCCCTCCCTCGCGCGTCCTTCCGATCGCCGGGCGCGCCGAAGTTGACGGCGATCCGCTTGATGGGGCCGCTGTTTGCACGGCGAGGGAGGACGTACCACGTGTCACCTCGCCCGGGCGTGGACATGAGCGCCAGGTTCGTCTTGAAGTTGTAGGAACAGCAGCATCCGCTGTAGCCCTGGGGATGAATCAACAGTCCGTTTGCGGCCAGGAGGGTCCGCGCGCAACCCGACCGCACGCCGCCGAAGTTGGTCGTTCCCTCGGTCTCCATGTCGAAGAAGCCGTCGGCCCCGGAGCGGAAGAACAGCACGTGCCGACACCCGGCGATCGGACCGCAGCCGTATGCCCGGTGGTAGGACCACGTCACTTGCTGACCGGTCAACACGTCCTCGGTCGTGCATTGTTCTCCGGTTCGTAGCTCGTAGGCGCGCGAGGACGTGATCAACCGATCGCCGTAGACGATCGGGAGCTTCCCCGGCCGAGTGTCCTTCTGCCACAGCTTCTTGCCGGTGGCCGCGTCGTAGGCCGCGTTGGCGCCGTACAAGACCACGCCGTCGGCATAGACCAGGTGTCCCCAGCTCGGCAGCCCCATGAACAGATGCGTGACGTTCGACTTGAGCCGGGTGAAGCTGCTCCGGTCGCCGAGGAGCGGGACGTCGTCCTGCCGCCAGAGCTCCGAGCCATCGGCCAGCTTCAGCGCGACCAGCGATAGCTTGGCGTCGATCTCGCCCTTGCGGCGCCTGGCTCTGACCAGATCGGCCTTGGACGTCCCGTCGATCAGGAACAGCCGCCCGTCGCCGAAGGCGATCTCGACATTTGCCACGATCCGATCGGGCCTCGGGCGATAGACCCACCGAGGCGATCCCTTCTTCTTGTCGAGCGCGAACAGGGCCTTGCTCTCTGAACGCCAGAGCAGGTGCGATTCGGCCGACTGTCCGGCCGTGACCGGGACGTTGTAGGTTCCCAGCAGAAGATCGTCCGCGGTGGACAGGTAGCCCCAGACCAGGTCTTTTAGATTGGGCACGTTGGGATTGGCCCCAGTGGCAACGGGCATCGCCTCTTCGACGCTCTTGGCCATGCTCGCCGAGGCCAGCGCCCACCCGCGGCCGCCCGCTGTCACCATCACGGCGAGCACGTGCTCGCCGGCCGTCACGTTCACGTCGAAGAACCGGTCCTTCGGGGAACAGGGGGTCTTGGTGAAGTAGCCGCGACGCTTGGCGATGCTGTCGTCCCGCAAGGCGTCGAAGACCGGCCTGCCGTCCAGAAACCACTGCATCCCCCAGTCGGCTCCGGTCCCGATCAGCAGCTTGCCCGCCTTCGGGCAGCTGATCCTCGCGAACGCGTAGCAGATTCGACCGACGTCGTGGTAACTGAAGCGCTTGCCTCTGCGAGGATGCGCAGCTGGCGTCTTGCCTGCAGCCAGGGGCTTCAGGCCGTATCCACCGTAAAGCGCGGTGAGATCGATGACGCCGTTAACGGCCCTCAGCTCAGACGCCACATACGCCTCTCCGTTCACCGTCACGCGTTCTGGAGCGGTTTTGAGCGCGGCCCTCGAGAGCGGCGGCTTGCCCTTCGCGAACGGCCCGATCACCTGCCATACGCTTGGCCATGCAACGTCCAGATAGTCCGGCACGGTGGGCGACTTCGTCCCTCGAATGACCGACCCCGGAATCGCGTAGGTAGAGATCGTCTTGCCCGTGGCCTGGTCGAGACGATGACACTTGTCCGACTGGACGACATAGACACTGTCGCCGTCGGCCACGAGACTGCTGGCGTAGTACTGCGCATAGATCCGCCCTACCTGTGGGATATGGTGGCTCCACAATTCCCGGCCGTTGTACGCGTCGAACGCGATGACGTGATGTTGGCCCTGCAGGAAAACGCGGCCGTTGACTGAGACTGGGGACGACCCCATGAGGTGACGATCGACCAGTCGGCCCGGCCCGGGGCCGCCGAACCAGAGCAGCGCTAGGGGAAACCGCACGCGGCTCTCGGCCCCGACGCCGCTGCGCCCGCCGTCCGCCCACGGATACCGCCACTCGCCCGACCCGGGCAGCTTGCCGCGGACAACGAGGTCCCCGCTCTGGTCGACTTCTCTGTCTGGCACGCCCGTATCGTTGATGAACGCCTTCATGGCGGCGGCGTCGAGATCAACGAAGCAGAGCGCTCCGCCGCAGGGCCGCAGAACGCGATAACATTCCTTTGCCGAGATGCCCTTCGTCTTCCCGGAAACGACCACGAGATCCGCGAAGTAGGACGGAAGGTTCGAGCGCGCTGGATGCTCAGCGACGCGCACGGCGACGCGGGAACCGAGAAGACCGGCCTCCAGGAGTCGTTCTTGCTCCGCTGCCGCGGCCGGTGTTGCCGGCAACACGTTGACGACGTGGAGCTGCGTCTGCCCGCCGAGCGCCTCGGCCAAGCGGGTGTCCGGTTCGCCGACCACCAAGGCGTAGCCTTCTGACTTTCCCGATCGTCGGACGATCTCGGCCGCCCTGCGTTTCTGCTCATCGGGGATCGTCGACGGTTCGAGTTGCTCTTGCACTTGCCTGGGCGCGGCGTCGCCGGCCTGGCCGGGGGCGAAACAGCGCAGCATGCCCGACTGCGTCGCAGCCAGCAGACGGCCCCCCGCAACGGCCATCCCCCGCACTTGCTCGCCCTTCAGCTCGACGCCCCACACCGGTTTGCCGTCTGCGGCGTTGAAGGCCTTGATGCCGTCGCGGTTGCCCGTCAACACGGTTCGTCCGGCCAGGGCCATGCAGTAGACGCGGGACGGATGAGGCGTCGTCCACGTCAGGTCCTTCGCTCCGATCCGCCGCTTCTTGCGGACGGCCTTCAGGTCGATCGCGTCGATGCTGCCGTTGCCGGCCGCGTACACGACGTCGCCGGCCACCAGGACCCGGTACTTGCCGGGGATGTGACAGGTCTGCTCCCCGGACGCGAGTGGATAGGCGATCACGCCATCCTCGGGGCATGGTTCCGCCTCCCCAGTGCGGGCTTGCGAGGGGTTGTGGAATCGGTTGTTGGTGTTGAAGTACAAGTCGCCGGCGGCCGTGCACCACACGCCTCCGCCGTACGCGGCGCCGTGGTAGTGCGTCTTCTCGGGCTTGTAGTAGAGCAGGCGACCCGTATGGCGATCGAAACCCGCCGGCACGCTTCTACCCGTCGGAACGAGCAGGACGTCCCCGCAGGACACCAGGTATCCCTGTGGAGCCACGCCGCTGAACCCGTTGGCGACGGCGTGGGGCAGGTCGACGTAGATGTTGCCGCTGCTGTCGTTGCACCACCGCTCTTTGCCCGTCTCGGCGTCGAGGGCGTAGACGTAGACCCCTTCGGTGGGCCACATGCCGGCGATGCAGTAGACGACGTCGCCGACCACCAGCGCGCCGCTCCGACACGGCCAGCGAGAGATCATCCGACTGTTGCCAAGGAGCTTCTCATCGCTCGGCGCGGCCCGGAACCGCCAGATCGACTTGCCCGTCTTGGCGTCCAGACAGTAGAGACACCCGTCGTCGGACACCGCGTAGGCCCGCCCATGGGCGATCGTCGGCGCGAGCCGAACCGGCCCGTTCGTGGTGTACCGCCACACGAGCTGGCCCGTTGCGGCGCTGAGCGCGCGGACGGTGTCATCCGCGGAGGACCCGAAGTAGACCAGCCCGCCGGCCATGACGGGCTGAAACGCGTAGTCGAAGTCCGTCCGATGGAGTTCCTTCCCCGGCTCAGGCCAGGCAGGGCGGGGCGGCTGACTCGGACGGTAGACCCACGTGCTGACGAGCGGGAACGCCAGCTCCTCGGCCGTCACACTGCTTCGCGCCGGATCTCGCTTGTACGTAGGCCAGTCTGCGGCAGCCGGCGAGCAGAGAGACAGGAACACCAGAACGAGCACGGACACAGTTCCACGAAGCGTCGGTTCCATGACGAGCTTCTCCTGCGTTGTTGGCCGTGTGCGCGCGTGCCCCATCGCTTCAACGGTGGGGGACACAACCCCCCCGCAGGTTCACGCGTCCCATCCGCCGGAGCCGGATGCCCACGACGCACCTGGCCCGAGGGTCTCCGCGCAGAACATCGTCACGCCTCACACACAAGCGTAGCAGCACTTTGCCCTTCCCGCCATGAACGACGCGGTGCCGAATAGGCAAGGGCGCGTGGGCGGGTGCTGTCACGCATCATCATGCTGCGCCGCAATGGAGGCTGGTCGCATCTTCCGAGTCCCGAAGGAACGGTTGAGGAACAGGGGCAGGAAGGGCCGGTTGATTCCCGGTCCCTCCGCCTTCTCAACCGTGCGTGCGGATCTCCCGCACACGGCTCTCCGGTCGGTGGACTCACCGAGATTGGAACGTCAGAGCATGGGCCGCCGTCATGGTGAAGCGCCCCCGCTCGGCGAAGAGGCGTTCGCCCAGCGCTGATGATCCCTCCCTCGGCCGCGACCACGCAGGCCGCAACGGCGGCGCAGTTGCCTTCGGCTACAGGCCGGAGAGCGCATGCCTGGCGGGGACTTGCACCCCACGGATCGAGTACACTCTCAGGCGCACTGGCACGGGCGTCTCGCCCGTGAGGGAAGCGGCGTGAGGCGTCTATGGGGGGATCATAGCCGAGGACGGCCATGCTACGTGTCACGGCCAGGTAACCTGGGCCTCAATCGTGTGACGACCAGGGCGGAGGCGCGTCCTATCGCTTGTCAATCGGAAGCCAAGAGGGCTGTCGATGGGGCGCGCGCATGTGTCCCTGCTCGGTGGAACCGTCCCAGGGGCTCGAGATCCCCTGCGCCAATCTTCTTTTTCGGCGTAACCCTTCCCCTGTTCAAGTACAGTTATTGACGGTATGGCGCATCCCCCGGATGACAACGAGGGCAGCGAGATCGTCCTGCTGCGGGATCGGCAACCCAAAGCCATCGAGCGCTGGTTCCTGCAAAATGCCGACGCGGTCTACACATTCGTGTTCTATCGCGTCAGCAGGGACGAAGAGTTGGCGACGGATGTGGTCCAGCAGACATTCACAACGGCCCTGGAGAAGATCGATCAGTACAACCCCCAACGCGGGACGATGTTGGCCTGGCTGACGACGCTCTCCAGGAACTGCATCCGCCAGGCCCTTCGCCAGGCAGGACGGTTCGAAAGCACCTGCGACCTGTGGGAGAACGTGGATCGGACGCTGCTGGCCGCGTACGGCAAGATCGCGACCACGCCGCTTCCGGAACACGCCGTCGAGCGGGCGGAGACGGCCGAACTGGTCCAGATGGCCCTGTCGAGCATTCCCGGCAACTACCAGCAGGTCTTAAGACAGCGCTATTACCAGGATCGCCCGGTCAAGGAGATCGCGTGCACCTGCGGGCTGACCGAAGGCGCGGTCAAGAGCCTGCTCTACCGGGCGAGGCTGGCCTTCAAGACCGCGTTTCGGACGCTCGCCGAGTCAATGCACGGCCAGGCCGCCGTGCACGGGAGGGTCCGATGAACAGCGATGACCCCACAGACCGCGACCACCTGGAAGAGAACGTCCGCCGACTCCTGGCCCGCGCCGAGCCCGATCTGACGCTTCCGGCGGCAAGCAAGGCCAGGATCCTGTCGGCGTTGACGGAGACGGCGACGAGGACGCCTTCGACAACCGGGGGGCTTGTCCAGAAAGGAAGATCGATGATCAGGAGCAAACCAGCGCGCTACGTAGCCGTGTCGACCGCGGCGGCCATCGTCCTGTTGGTGATCGGTTTCTGGCCGAACGACTCGCGCAAGGGAATCGCCTGGGCAAGCGTCGCTGAGAGCGTTGCGCGGATCCGGACGGTCGTGTTCCGAATGCACACCACCGTGACTACTGAAGGGCCCAAGACCATCGTGATGGAAGCGTCCGTGTACCAGTCGTCAGAGCACGGTGCGCGGTCCGACATGTGCCAGGATGGCGAGCTGACGATGCAATCCTTCATGCTGCCTGGCGAGCGCGTCTCCCTCATGCTCTGTCCGAAGTCCAAGACATACGTGCGAATGGTGTTGACCAAGGAACAGACCGAGAAGATGCGCTCGAAGGAGGATCCGCGCGTATGGCTCCCGGCGATGATGGAAGGACCGTACAGGGAACTGGGAACAAAGGAGCTGGGGGGGGTGACCGTTGCCGGTATTGAGGCGAAAGGCCCTGCCGTTCTTGGGGGGATACTCGAGAACGCTGTGGCCCGTGTGTGGGTGGATGTGAAGACCGAGCTGCCGGTTCGGATGGAGATGGAGGGGAAAGCATCTGGGGGCAAGCTCCAGATGAAGATCGTCGCGGACGCGTTCCAGTGGGACACGGCGCTCGATCCCGCCCTTTTCAAGCCGGCGATCCCGGAGGACTACACGGTCCAGGCGATGGGGGCGCTGCCCGAGCCCACGGAAGCGACCTTGATCGAGGCGTTGCGGAGCTTCGCCGATCTGACGGACGGCCGATACCCGACCTCCTTGGCGTACATCACCTCGATGCGAGAGATGACGGAGGCATACTTCGCGAAGCATGGCGTCAAGCCGACCAAGGACGGCGGACTTGGCCAGGAGGCCCTGGAGATGCTGAAGTGCCTGGCCGCCGCGTCGACCTTGTTCTCCCAATGGCAACAAGAGGGCAAGGAGCCCGTGTACCACGGCAGCAAGGTCACGGCGAAGGACGCCGATGCCCCCTTGCTGCGATGGAACGCCGGCGACGGCCAGTACAAGGTGATCTTCGGCGACCTGCGCGTCGAGACGGTCGATTCGACGCAGCTCAAGACGCTAGAGGAACGGGTCCCGGAGTAGAAAGGAAGGCGTCAGGAATCTTTGGCTGCATCTGGTGAAGAGATGTGCGGCCGCACGATCGATGACCAGATCCTGTAGCCCTCGGCGTTCAGGTGGAGCTTGTCCTTGAGGAACAGCTCGTTGCGGGGCCTGCCGTCGGCGTTCAGCAGCGGGGTCGCTACGTCGAGGTAGGTGATGCGGGGATCGCGATGGGCGAGCTTCTCGATCATCGCGTTGACGCGCAGCACCTTGTCCCGCAGCCGCCATCGCGACTCGCACACCTTGACCGACAGGACGATGATCCGCGCTTTGGGCAACGCCTTGTGGATTCTCCGCACCAGCATCCGACAGTCGGCCAACACTTGTTCGGGGCGCTTTCCGGCGGCCAGATCGTTGTCCCCGTCGTACACCACGATGGCCCGCGGACGATACGGCAGGATGATTCGGTCGGCGTAGTAGGCTGCATCGATGAACTGCGAGCCGCCGAACCCCCGGTTGATGGTTGTCAGCTTCGGGAAGCACTTCGCCAGATCCCACAGGCGGGCGGACGAACTTCCCACGAACAGGATCGCCCCCTTGGGCGGCGGCTGTGCCCTATCCTGCGCCTCGAACGCACGAATGGCCTTCTCCCAACGCTTGACGATCCCCTCGGCAGTTTCGGCGTCAATCGATATGGGGACAGGTTCGTTTTTTGTCTTGGGGGCAGGGCGATCGCCGACCAGGAACGTCTCCTTCTCGGCGACGACCGTGCCGTCGGGCCAGGTGACGCGGGCCTCGATGGTGTGGCGACCGGGGCGGAGCTGCATCCTGTCGATGACCGATCGGAAGTGATGGGGCTTGTCGATGGGCGACGCCTTGTACTTGAACCGCGTCATCGGCCGCCACGGGCCGTCGTCGACGCAGGCGCGGGCAGTCGAACCGGCGGGGGCGTCATAGCAGTTGAAGGTGAACACGGCGTCCTTCTTGGCGGCGATCCGGCCGTTCAGGCCCATGAACTCGCCCCGCCGATCGACGTGCGACTCGCAGCTCGAATGATAGCGGTGCGTGATCTTCTTCCCGTCGACCGAGACGATCCGATAGCCGCGCGGGGAGCCGTCGGTGGCCCGTTCGAACCCCCGACCGCTCTTCCACCAACTGCCCGACAGCGAGACCGACTCGACGTATTCCACGCCGCCGACGGTGATCCGCTCGTTCTCGTGCATGTGCCCCTGCAGGACCATCCGGACGCGGTATCGGGCGAAAAGGTCGGTCAACAACTTGTCGTTGGGCGTCTCCCAGAAGGGCCCGTCGTCCAGATCGGTCCGGCGGGCCGGATACGTCGAGACGATCGGGATGTGCACGCCGACGACGATGGGCTTGCCGGCCGGCTGTGCGGCCAGGTCGGCCTTCAGCCACGCCAGCTCACTGCCCTCGACGGCGCCGTGGACCCTTGCGTTGCCTCGTCCGCCAGGATTGGCCTTGTTGCCGTTCAGCACGATGAAATGGACCGGTCCCCAATCGAAGGCGTAGTACGTGGGGCCAAACAACCGTTCGTAGGCCCCGTAGGGATTGGGCTGCCGGACCATGATCTCGTGGTTGCCAATGCCGACCCGCACCGGAATGTTCGAGGTGGACAGGCACTCAACGATGTTCTTGCCGCTGTTGGCCCGGATACAGATGTCGCCTTGGACTAGGATGAAGGCGGGTGTGGGCACAAGCCCGTTTATCTCGCGGATGCTGGCCTTCGTCTTCGGAATGCCCACTTGGTCCGGGCCCGCGCTCAAGGTGCCCAGATCGCAGGCGAACACGAAGTCAAATCGGTCGGGCTGGTCCTTTGGCACGAGAGCGAAGTCGGCACGTCCGGACGCGGCGGCCTGGTCCATCGGCGCGTAGAACGCGTCGGTCCAGTAGCCGCGAGGCGTGGTCACGAACACGAACCGCCCGCTGTCCGACCCGATCCCAAGCGCGTAGTCTCCACTCGCGTTCGTGCGAGCGATGCGGCACCCGTCGGAGACGAGAACACCGGCCAACGGTCTGCCCCCGCCGGTCACTCGCCCGCGGACCGTTCCCGACCCTGCCGCTGCGAGGACCTCGCACACCGCCAGGGCTACACCCACCGCAACCAGCAACTCACGTCGTCGCATCATCGCGTCCCTCTCATGTCGGCGCAAGACCATCCGCGATCCCCTGGTGGAAAACAGCGAAGTTAGCGTGGTTGGGCCAGGGCGACAAGCAGCACATCGGTTTGAAGCAGGTCGTGGGCGTGGGCCGGTTCTGTCGCTCATGATCGCGTTGCGTATTCGTCGAGGTCCGCTGCATCTTCCCAGTCCCGTAGGGACAGCATGAAGCTAGCCCAGCACTTCAGTCCTCCTGGGGATGGTGATCGCAATGAGAATTCTAGTCCCGTTGGGGACGACTGAACCTCGAGTGCCCGATTCAATCGTCCCTGACGGGACGGGGTTTGCTGGGGGGGCACGTGTTCCCAGGACTAAAGTCCTGGGCTATTGTCAGATGTCCCTACGGGACAAGGCGAGCGCCGGGTTTCCCGTGAGGTAGTCGAAGATGCACGCACCCGCAGGTCGTCAACGCGACGGCTTGCGGATCGCCACGTCGGGCTTGACCCGCCATTGGTGGGTTGGGCTGGCGTTCACCGGGCAAAGGGCGTACGGCCGGCCGGGCGTCATCTTGGCGTATTCGTCTCGGGGAACCTGTATGTAGAACTCCTGGGCCCAGTACCCACGCTTGGCAGCGGCCCGCACGGCGGGTTGGCCGGGCGACTTCAGCAGAAACGTCTTGTCCGCCTTGGCGTAGAATGGCCTGTACTGCGCACTGCCTTCGCCTTCGAACCACTCGTCGACGTGCACAAGCATGTGCCCGTCCTGTCCCCCCATCCAGCCGGGCCGACTGATCCTGCTGGGCCGATCGTCCGAATCGAACCAGTAGGCCTTGCTGATCGTCAGCCGTTTGTGGGAGACCTTGGGCCCGCGCGCCTTGCGCGGGGCGGGGTGCTTGAGTCGAAGCAGCGGGGTCTTGCGGATGAGCGTTTGGGCCTCGGACATCGTGGGGGCCGCCAGCAGGACGATCTTGAGCTCGCGGGCCTTCCCCGTCAGCTCAACCGACTGGCCTTGCTTCAGCTCAGCCTCGATCTCCGCCCAAGGGCGCGGCAGCAGATCGTTGTAGTCCTCGGGGATCCGGTCCGGCGCATCGAGCGAAAACAGCAGGACCATCAGGTCACCGGGATACAGGCCGTGCGATTCGTCGAGGACCTCCTCGTAGCTCAGCTCCGAATGGAAACGTCCCGTGCTGTTACGCACACGGCCTTTGACCCTTGTCAGTACCTCGTCGAGGAGCTTGCGCCACGATCTTCTCTCTGGGAACATGACCACGATGTTCGGCTCCGGATGCCGTTTGGGAGGGCGGCGGACGTTGGGATTGGGGATCTTGGCGTGCCGGCCGAACTGATCGGAGATCGACACGGCCGCGTAGGGATTGCCGCACCTGAACGTCTTGCATCGGCCGCTCTTGGCGTAGCGCCAGCCCCACGTCGGCGCCAGGTCGATCTTGCTCAGGTCCGTGAACGTGTAGAGATGCGTCATCAGGCCCAGGTAGTTCTCATCCACGATGGATTGGCCCAGCGCGTTGTAGTTCAGGCGATGCCAGCGATGGCCGACGTAGACCTCATTGAACGTGTGCGCGCTGAAGCCCCACCCCGAGCCGATGCCGCGAAGCGCCTTGTAGCGGACCTGTCGGTGCGTGAGGTGCTTCCGCGCGAGGCGCCGCTGCTGCGGGTCCGTGCCGTCGACGGCGGACACGGCGACGACCATCCGCGTCGGGATGCCAATCGCCCGCAGCGCCGTCGTCAGGTAGACGGCGAACGACGTACACGAGCCGCGCGTCTTGTGGTCATACATCCCCCGGCCCAGCAGCTCATGGTCGAAGTGCTGATCGATCGTCCAATCGTAATGCTCGCTGTCCCGCCCGAACTCGCGCTTGTACGCAGCTTCCAGACCGGGATAGACCGTCGGTGAGCCGTTGGGATAGTGGATGTAGTAGGTGGTGAAGACCTTGCTCAGGGATCTCGCTCGCCGCATCAACCAGGTGGACGCCTTCTGGACCACCTCCTTGTCGGTCAGCCGGTCGACGTGGATCCCAGCCGCCCTCAGATCGGCCAGAAGCCGCCGCTGCATGTCGGCGTCCCAGTTGGTGGTCACGTCGGGCTCGAGATAGCGCGTCATCCCGGCGTAGTCCCGCCGCCAGGTGGGGTTCGGCGTGACCGACCGACCGGCCGTGCCCAGCGGATAGTGGACGACCTCGATCTCGATGTAGTCGTCTCGTTTCTCCCGCAGCCGGGCGTCCTGGTAGTCGTCGCTGATGGCATCTTGGAAGGGAGGCATGAACCGCAGGACGGTCCGGATCGTGTAGGTGTACTCCCGCCGCTCGTCCCAATCGCCGTCAAGCACGCCGTCCCCGTCGCTGTCCGACTTCTTGGGATCGGTCAGGTACTTGTGGGTCTCCTGAAAATCGCTGAGCCCGTCGCCGTCCGTGTCGACCGGGCCCGCCACGACTGGCCAGACGCACAGACCTGTCAGAAGCGCCACGCCCATTGCTGCCTGCCAACGGAAGGACACGGTTGCGCGCGTCGGGGTACTCATGTGCGACGTTCTCCGTGCAGAAAAGACCTTCGACGATCACGGCTGCGCCACGGCACGGGTTGCGATGGACCGTCGACGCAGATGCAACCCGAGCCCACCTATCCTCTGGCGGATCAGACCGGGCTGGGGACAGCTCGGCTCTGCCACGATACGCCTCTTTCATTATTGGGAGATGGGCGCCCCGGGCCAACCCGCTGTCCGCGGTCCAGGGCCCAGAGAGGGACAGGTGCCCGTGGCCAACGGGAAACGATCCATACGGCCACCCGCGGATTCCTTGTCAGCCGCAGGCCTCGGCAACGACCTCCTGGAGCAGGGCGACCTCTTTCTGGACGGCGGAGTCCTGTCGGTAGGCCTTGACGCGCTCGCGCTCCGCATCGAGGTTTTCCAGCGTTTGTCGAACGACGCGCTCGAGGTCCTTCTGATCCCCTGTGCGGAACAGGATCGTGCCCTCAGGCCGGGGCACGACGTCGCTGGCGATGGTGGGCGTGCCGAAGTGCAGCCCCTCCCGCACGGTGAGGGCATCGCCGTCCGACAACGTCGGCCGGACCACCAGGTCCACCAGCTTGTACGTCGTGTAGAAGGCGTCTTGCGGACGCGAGAACAGCCAGTGCCCCGTCAGGCCGCGTCGTTTGACTTCTTGCCGCATCTTCTCCGCGTATGCCGGGACGCTGTGCAACAGCTCGGTCAAGAACCACACCACGCCAAGCCTCGGGTACGACTCGCGGAGTTGATCCACCAGCTCGATGGTCATGTCGATGCCGTACAGATCGGCGCCGTCGCTTAGAAGCACGGGGGCGCCGACCGCCAAGATCACGGGATCGTGTTCTGCGCAGAAGGTCTTGACCTCCTGTGAGAGGGCCCCTTCATCTTCGGTCCGCCAGACGGGCGGAATGAAGGCTGGCGCGACGAGCGTCTTGTGGGCGAAATCGCCGATCTGATCGAGGGCATCGCGAATATGGGTGTTGACGACGATGATGCGGGCCGCGGCTTCAAAGCCCCGAGCAATGAGCCAGCGAACGAACCATCCATTGGACTCCCACGCCCAGCGAAGCTGTTCGCCGTGTAGGGTGATCACGACCTTCTTGCCGCGGACCCGCGCGAGGAACCAGGTTGCCGCCCATACATGCCAGTGGGCGCCGTGCGTGAACAACGACGGTTCCCGACCGAAGAACAAGTACCGAAGGAACCACCGTTTCTTGTAAGCCGCCACCGAAACCGCGCGGCCGGGAATCTCTCGGGGACCAGCGGTGTTGTAGAGGAAATAGTCCAATCCGGCCCGATCAAGATAGGGCAGGAGGCGCTCGATGTGCACGCCCACCCCCCCATGGGGGGGCGGCAACGGTGCGGAAATCGCCAACTGATGCGGCATGTTCCTCGGTCTCTCTCCGATACAAAGCCAAGCGCCTCGCCCCGAGTTTAGTCCACGTCTTCGGGACCTGCAAGGTGACCGACGCGCCAGACCCACGACCGCCCCACTGCTCTCTTGGCCTATGAACGGGCGGATTCCCACATGCGCTCGTGAGTGTCGGGCAGGAGTGCCATTTGACGCATCTCACCCCTGCTCCGATTGGGAGTTGCAGGCGTGATAGTGCACGGTTGCATTCTGTCCAATCAGCCCCAGCCGACAGAATTGGTCGCGGATGACCTGCGACACCAGAAAGATGGCTGTCGCTGATGAGTGACCTATCCGTGCCTAGATCCTTGTATCTGCAGCGGAGTGTGTTCTCCCTGGCAGGGAGTCTGCCGCTGTGGATCGTCCAAAGGCGCAGGAGGACTCGTGCAAGCCTGATTGCGGGCAGGCATCACGTCGATGCGATGACGACCTAGCCACCTGACGAGGCGTGCACAGTACCACCACCGCGTCTGGAAGCGGGCAGACGCATAGCGCCCGCCGTGCGTGCCACGGAATCCCCTTACGTCATTCGTAAACCTCATCCGGTCCCAGGATTTCGGGGTAGAAGGACCTGAGGAACCGGCGCGTGACGTAGCACAGGGCGCACTTGTCGGGAACGCGCTGGGGGGCATCGAAACCATGCCGCTCGGTCGCCCACCCGGCCAGCCGGACGGGCCCACCGTCGGCGAGCAGGCGGGTGATGACGTTGGCGTTGGCCGGGCCGGCCTCGATGAGTCGGCGGACCTTGATCTGGTCCGCCTTGCCGAGGATCACGCCGCAGTTGGTCTGGATGTTGTCGTACGGATCGACGTGCAGCTCCCAGATCTTGGCGGGGTCGAACTCGACCGCACAGTCCGGACCCTCGTGGCGGAACCGCCATCCCTGACCCGGAGGCAGGTCGGCGATGGGATGGTGCTCGACGAAGCGGCTCAGTTCCGTGTAGGCCGTGCCGACGAACCGCGGGGGGTGTCGGCGGACGTGTTCGGCCAGGCGATCCTCGTCCCGAGCGATCTGCTCGAACTCGCGGACCTCCTCGAGCGTGGCCCGCGTGCCCCAGACGTTCTGCGATTCGAACAGCTCGATCGCCACGTCGCGGACACCGACGACCCGCTCGGCGGGGACGTGGGCCTGGTGGTAGGGGTCCGCACTGATGTAGAGCCCGTCCACGCCCAACGATCGCAGCCGTCCGAGTCGTTCGCGGACGATCTCATCGTTGGTGGCAAACGAGCAGTTCGTCTCGATGAAATGCGGCTGGGCGCCGCGCTCCTGGGCGAGCGCGATGGCCTCGACCAGCTCATCCCAGTAGAGCATGCATTCCCCACCTGCGATGTGGATGACGCGGCCCAGCTCGTGCAGGTCACCCAGGTAGCGAGCGCAGCGCTCGGCGTCCATCACGACGTCCGGACGTCTGCCCCTGCAGCCGAAACAGCAGTGTCGACAGGCGATCGTGCAGCGGTAGGTGAACAGGACCGCGGCCACGCCGAACTCGCCGCCAGCTTGGCGAACACCCACCTCCTTCACGCGTCGGTCGACAGGGCCGCGGTTCACGTGGGGCACTCCTCATGGTCGGCCAGACGAGTCGCGCTCGCTCACGCTCATTAGTAACGGGACGGCGGCGCACCGGTCAAGCGTCTCGCATCGCACAGAGCGCGCGGGACCGCTCCTTCGGACTGCAGCGGCTTGACGCCGCCTTCTGGGGGGACTGGCGTCAAGCCGCCGCACTCCATGTGAGGCACTCGCCACTGCCGAAGGGATGGGGCGCCCACAGCACCCTTGTGCAATCCGCGCGCCGGGTCGATCATGTGGCCCGTTTAGGAGATCCGCCATGAACAGACGCGACTTCATAAAGGCCAGTGCCGGCGCGGCGACGATGGGGGCGGCGGGCTCGGGTGGGTCGGTCGCGGCGGCGAGCAGGACCACCGTCCCTCCGGTGTTGGCAAGCTACACCGCCAATGACCACCGCCGGCGACTCGAGAACATCGCCCGCGCCGAACGCGGCATCCGCAAATGCCTGCGCAAGCACCTGATCACCAGCTACCTGCCCGGCCAGTGCGTGTACAACCTGGGCGAGTACCCCTGTCGCAAGCCGTGGGACCCTGACGCGTGGGACGAGCGCGAGCTCGATCGACTCGGCGACCACGGGATCCGCCTGGTCCAGGTGCACGAAGAGTGGAACGACTCGCAGCGGCTGTTTGGCGGGCACAAGTTCGCGCCGCTCAACCCCGCGGGGTTTCGGCGATTCGTGGAGATGGTCCACAAGCGCGGGATGAAGCTGATCGTCTACGCCTCGAGTGGCTTCTTCGAGCGGACCGACCCGGACTTCCGCCCCGAGTGGGCGCGGCAGCAGGACCTGGTCGAGATCTACTTTCGCTACGCCCGCTGCTCGCCAGCGAGCGCGGGCTGGCGAGCCTACCTGCTGAAGCACTTGGCTCGGATCCTGGATGACTACGGCGTGGACGGTCTGTACAACGATCTGGGGTACATCCCACTGGCTGGCAACCCGCGTCCGCCCACGGCCGACGAGGTCCTGGCGTTCGAGGAACGGGCGGACCACGATGGCGCGCTGACCGATTTGCTTGCGATCATCTACGCCGAGGTCAAGCGTCGCGGGGGGATCGTCAAGATCCACGCCAGCGCGACGCACTGCCCGGGCGTCGGCATGAAGGTGTACGACTACCTGTGGGTGGGCGAGTCGGTTAGGAACGCCGATGCGCTTCGGCAGGCGGTCAAGGACCATCCGCCCTACGTCGTGCCCTGTCTGGACATGAGCCGGGCCCGGATCCCATCAGAGGACGAGCTGTACCTGCACGCGATCCCGTACATGCAATTCCCGCTGTTGCTGGCGGGCCGGCCGTTCACGGGCGAGCGGGCGCTCATTCCCGGCATCAAGTACCCCCCCGAGGAACGGTGCTTCTGGACGCGACACTGCCGCGCGATCTTCAAACATCATCAGGCCCATCCGGACGGCCCGCACAGCTACGGCTGGTGGGATTCGGTGCCCGGGCGGCCCGAGGCCAGACCCACGCACAGGCGATGGCTCAAGCGATACCTGCCGCTGGTCACCGAAGGAACCTGGGCGTGGCTCGAGATCGGCGAGACGGACCTGCTCACCGGGCCGGCGCCCGAGGGCGTGGTCGCGTCGGCGTTCGCCAATCACGAACTGCACCTCGTCCTAGCCAACTACAACAAGACGCCGGCGACCGTCGAGACCACGGATGCCTGCGTCGCTGCGGACGCCGCGTCCGCCGTGCCCCAAAAGCGCTGGGACCTGGGTGCCCGCTCCCTGCTGATCCTGCGGCGACTGGCCTGATGCGCCGTGTGCCCAACTGACCAGGAGAGATCCGACATGCCCGAGACGCTACGAATCGCGGTCGCGGGGATCATCCGAGATCGATGATTCAGGAGCGTGCTTGACGGGATACGACTCCCCTCTGTATAGGATGAGGAGAGGTGGTCATGGGCAAGCCCGTCATCTGTCCACATTGCAATGAGTTCTTCGTCTCGGACAACGAACCGGGCAATCCGTTCTGTCTGTGTCCCAAGTGCGGTCGCTGGATGAACATCGCCCCTCCGGTGCGGCGCAAGAAACGCAAACCCTCCCGTCCAACCCAGTGTCCGTTCTGCAAGGCGCCGATGAGCCCCGGCAGCGACACCTGCCTGAAGTGCCAGCGCCAGATCATCACGGGGGAGAAGCTGCCCCTCCTCCGCCGGCTGGCCCTCGTGCCGACGACGACGAAGATGATCGCATTGTGCGGAGGACTGGCCGCTCTGGTGGCGATGATCTTCATCGGCAACCTGATTGCGAACCGGCGTGATCAGCCCGAGCCCCCACCACCGGTACAGGCGGTCGACGCACCCGAGGTCATCACAGTCCGGCAGACCTTGGCCAAGCTCCTCGGCGCAGCCGATGAGGCGGAGCAGGCCCGGCTCGGCGAGGCGCTGGGCAAGATTGGCCCGGTCGCGGTGGGCCCCATCGTCGACGCCCTCGGCCAACAGGAGCTCAGTGAGGGCGCCCGACATGCCTTGATCGCAGCCTTGGGCCAGATCGGGGACGCCCGGGGCGCCGACATCGTGGCCAAGGCCTTGGACGATCCGCCGATGCGGCTGACGGCCATGATCAGTCTTGCGCTGATGGGGGACGGACGTGCGACCGCCCCGCTCACCAGGCATTTCGCCAAACACGTCCGGCGGGTCTCGATCGGCCAGGCCCTGATCAAGCAGTCGTTGATCTCTCCGCGCATCGACCGGGCGGTGTTGCAGCGGGAATGGGGCGAGCGGCTGGCTCACCTGCGTCGAGCGCTGGCGGCGCTGGGGGAGCCGGGGCTGCCGCGCTTGTTGCAGGCGTACTGGTCTGCCTGGCGGTGGCCTACGCGCGACCGGGGGAGGGCTTGGTTGGACCAGGTGGACCGCGTGCTGTCTGCGATGACGATCAAGGAGGGAACGCCCGACGAAGCGCTGGAGGGCTTGCTCGTCGGGCAGCCGCCGGAGGTCCGCCTGGCGGCGGCCATGCTGCTCAGCAAACGCCGAGGTGATCGACGGTCGTCAAAGAGATGGGCCGGCATGATCGCCGACCTTCTGGCCGACAGCCGGCTGGAGGTCCGACAGCGGACAGTGTGGACGATCGTCGCCATCACCAACAAGGTCTTCGGGCGATTCGGGGCGGACCGGCCGCCCGTCCATGTTCCCGCTGCCGCCCTCACCGAAGCCGGCGCGTGGATCCAACAGCGAACCGGCCGGAAGATCGAGATTCCCGCGTCGCTGCTGGCCGAGCACGCGTCCGCGCCGGAGGTCGTTCGGCGGACGTACCATCCGGCCCGAGCAGAAGCCCGTCGGTTAATCGACGGGTTGCCCCAGGCGGACTGGCCGACGGCCCGCAAACGACGGCGAGAACTGGCCAAGCTCCCCCCGGACGCGGCCCCCGTGGTCCGTTCCTTGCTCGAGGGCGACGTCCGTCAGCTCAGGGTCCCCGCCCGATTGGCCGTGTTGCAGCTGGCAGCGCACTGGCGGGACCGCGCCTCGGTTCGTCCGATGGACCGACTGGAGGATCTCTTGGACAACCCGGCCTGGATGCCCGGGTGTCTGGCCGTGGCCCGGGCTTCGGCGCGGGGTGACGGCGATCCTAAACGGTGGCTCGACGCGGTCGCCGGGGTTGATGAGCGGGCTCTGGCCGGAACCGATCCGAGCCGGGGTTTCGTGCCCGATGATCTGGGGCCCCTGATCGCCGCCCAAGGCAGGCCCGCCCTGACCGCGATGCATCGCGACTCGCGCTATCACATCCCGAATGGCCCGCTGACCCGGGCATATCACGCCACCATCAAGGCCATGATCGACTACGGCTGGCCGGTGCCGAAATGGCTTGAGGAACTCGGGCCGAGCTGAAACGTCGGCGGGATCCTCCGGAAATCCGGTGGTTTTCTTTACGTTGGCCGTCGCCCGTTCGTCTTCATACCGGAAGCAGAGGTCGGGAGCACGCGTTGGATCGGCGCAGCGAGAAGGAGTTGGTGGACGCTTCCCGCGAAGGCGACAGGGACGCCTACGGCGTGCTCGTCAGCCGGCACTACGAGCGGATCTTCGCGATCTGCCTGGGGGTGATGGGCGACCCACACGATGCGGCTGATACCGCACAGGAGACGGTCATCAGGGGTCTCGAGGGGATCGGCAAGCTCCGGACCGACGATCGGGTCGGAGCATGGCTGGCGAGCATCGCCAAGAACGTCTGTCTTGACCTCTTGCGCCGACAGCGGCGGCGCCGCGACGCAATCGCCGAACGAGCGGTAACGCGTCCGCCCACCCACGACGAGGACCACGGTCTCGAGGAGGCCATCAGGCGTCTGCCGATCGAGCTCCGGACGCCTCTGCTGATGTACTACTTCGACGGGCGCAGTGCTCGGAGCATCGCCGAGGCGTTGGAGACCTCTCACACGGGGATCTGCCAACGGCTTCGAGATGCCAGGAAGGAACTGCACAAGCTGCTCGCCGAACAAGGAGATTCGTGATGAACCCATCTTGCCAACAGATGCAGGATCTTGTCGCGGATCGCGTCTCGGGGCTCTTGGAGGACGCGGCGGCACACGCTCTGGAGGAGCACCTGAGGGAGTGCGCTGCGTGCCAGGCCTACGCGCAAGCCCTGCAACAAGAGGACGAGCGCCTGGCGGCCCTCGTCGGCGGGATGGGTCAGGCCGTTGCCCGCGGCAAGGCCAGGGCAATCGCAGCGGTCACCCACGGGGCGCCTTCAAGGCAAACCGGTACCATTTCACTGAGGAGAAGGATTATGGCTAGCAAGACTGTAAGGCTGTCAGCAGCAGCGGCCGCAATCGGGATCGTGGTCTTCGGGGCCTGGACGTTTCTGCCCTCCTCGTCCCATCCGGATTCCCAGAACGGTCGGTGGTGGCTTGGCTCGGCAGCTTGGGCGCAGGAGGTCACGGCGGCGTTGGACAAGGTTGAGGTGCTGACCTACCGGGAGCAACCGGTCATCGTCGGAAGGTACGGTTCGTCGCACGTCTCGGGAAGCTGGCGGAAGTACTACGTGGCAAGAGACAGACGTCGAATGGATCAGTACTACAACGAAACGAAAGTCAGCAGCCGGTGGTACGTCCCGGAGGGGCAGGATCTCGTGCAGACCGACGTGTCATACGAGTATCAGTGCTACACGAAGCGTCGCGAGAAAGGGGGCGCCTACCAGCGCGATCCGGTCCAGAGGCTGCGGTTCTACGTCCAACTCATGGACAAGGCGGACCGACAGCTCGGCACGCGGACCTTTGAGGACCGAGAGTGCGTCGGCTTCGAGATCAGCGCCAGCAAGTACGGCAGCAACCCCAAGGAGTGGGTCGATCGCATCTGGTTCGACGTCAAGACGAAGCTGCCCGTGCGCATTGAGACGCACGGTAGGCCCATCACCAACCGTCCCGAGGAGACGGCCAGCGAGATATTGCATCACTTCGAGTACCATGCGAAGGTGCCCGCCAATCTCTTCACGCCGGTGATCCCGGAAGGATATGTCAATACGCATCCTGATAACGTCCGGAAGGCCCGAGAGAAGAAGGAGAAGGGAGAGATGTCGTGGGCGGACATCCCCCCGGCGTTAAAGCGGGAAATCATAGCGGCCTTGGGGAAGATCCGGACGGTCGTGTACATGGAGAATGGCGCGAAGGTAACTGTATCGAGGCACGCCTGGCGAACGGACGGCTATCACGGCGATCGACTTTGCAGGACCGAGTGGTTCGTGATCGAGAAAGCGGACCCAGCCGAGACGAGCTTCGACTTTAACGACACCAACTTCCGCCTGACGCAGACGCTTGTCGACCACGAACACAAGACGTTCAAGCGCGTCAGGCACGATCGGAAGTCACGGCCCCGGCATCCGATGGACAGCATCCTGCACCAGGCGTCTCTGATCGACCGCGCGGATCGAAAGCTGAAGGACTCGGTGATCGAAGGGCGCACGTGCTTCGGTGTGGTGGTCAGCGCCAAGAAGTACGGCACCAACCCGGACGGCATGCTACACCGTTTGTGGTTCGATGCGGGAACGAAGCTGCCGGTGAAGTTGGAGCTGGTGATGAAGCGCCCAGACGGTCGGACCGATGTCCTTCGCCTCCGGGATCGCTTCCAGTGGGATCCCGATCTGCCCGCCGACACGTTCGTGCCGAAGATCCCGCAAGGGCTCACCGAGCTTCGGGGCGAGTGACGATCGCACATCAATACGGACCGCGTGCATCCAACGTCTGCGCCGCTTAGCCCCGCCGCGTGCGGCGGGGACGTGGCCGCACGCGGCCACGCTAAACGCGCAGCGCATCGTGGTCGTCGTCGCAGCGAAGGAAACGGACAGGCGTCAGGGACCGCTCATCTTCGCGGTGGGCTCTCGGGGCGCACGCCCCATTTCAGCTTGGTCAACAGGGTGTGCCATCGAGACTGGCCCGGATGCCGGACCAGTCGGAACCGGTGGTCGAACGCGCGGACGACCAGGCGGTCGTTCTCGCGGAAGGGCGAGGAAATCTGTCCGTCGACGGTGACGGTCGTGCCCTCGTTGACGCGCACGCCGATGACATCGATCGCCTGTGACGAGCGGAGCACCAGCGGACGATTGGCGAGCGAGTGCGAACAGATGGGCGTGATGACGATGGCATCGACGCCGTTCTGAACGATGGGCCCGCCGGCGGCCATGTTGTGAGCCGTCGAGCCGATCGGCGTCGAGACGATCAGGCCGTCCCCCGCCAGGCTGGTCAAAGCCTCGCCGTCGGCGAAGACGGCCAACTCGATCATCCGATAGGGCGGGCCCGACTGCACGACGCAGTCGTTCATGGCCAGGCTGGTGAAGGGCGGCTCGTCATCGCCCTCGATGCGAACGTCCAGCATCATGCCGTCGCTGACGTGCTGGGAGTCCTGAAGGATCTGGTCAATGTGGTCGGCCAAGTCCTGAACGCCGAACTCGGCCAGGTACCCGAGCTTGCCGAGATTCACGCCGACCAGCGGCACCTGCCGCGCACCCAGCGCGCGGGCGACGGCCAGCATCATGCCGTCCCCACCGAGGACGACGACCAGATCCGGCTCCGCGGACCGCAACTCGTCGGTGTGGTGGGCGAGGACCTTGCCGACGATCTGGGCGCGGGCGGCGACGATCTGCTCGACCTGCTGCAAGGCATCGATGGCGGCTGGCTTGTCGGGATTTCCGATCAAAAAGACGCGCGGCCTGTCGCTGGGGTGAGTCGAGTCGCTCATGTTCGTCATCAGGCTTGTGCTCGGGGATGCATCGATCCACTCGGGATTCGAGTGGCCTGGGCCTGGATCTGAACGGCCCGGGCAATGTCGTCTGCCCGCTCGCCCAGCGCCTGTCGGGCTGCGGCCGCCAGCCCTTCAGCGTCCAGGCCGACCTCGGCCAACTGCTCGGCCCGAGAACCGTGCTCGATGAAACGATCCGGCGGCAGCCCCAAGCGTGTCACGTACGCTGTGGGCAGGTGCATCTCCTGAGCAGCTTCCAGCACGGCCGATCCGAAGCCGCCCTCGCGCATGTGATCCTCCACCGTCAGCACGGGGTGGCGTTGCCCCAGAATGCTGGCGATCATCTGGCGATCCAACGGCTTGGCGAAACGGGCGTTGATCACGCCAACACGGATGCCCTCCTCCGCCAGAGCGTCGACCGCCTCCACCGCGCCCGCGACGGTCGACCCGTAGGCGACGAAGGTCGCATCGTCGCCGTCGCGAAGCCGCCACGATCGCCCCAGAACGAACGGGGGCGTCGTCTCGCTCAGCCGATCCGGCACGACGTCCCGCGGATAGCGGATGGCGGTGGCCTGCTCGAGCGAAACGGCAAGGTTGAGGGCCTCGAGCATCTCGACCTCGTCGGCCGGGGCCATCAGAACCATGTTGGGCAGCGCGCGGAGATACGCGATGTCGTACGATCCGTGATGGACCGACCCGTCGCCGCCGACCAGCCCGGCACGATCCAGACAGAACACCACCGGGAGCTGTTGCAGCGAGACCTCTTGGACGATCTGGTCGAACGAGCGCTGCAAGAAGGTCGAGTAGATGGCGACCACGGGCCGCAGGCCCGCCTTGGCCGCCCCGCCCGCAACCGCCACCGCCCCGCTCTCGGCGATGCCGGTGTCCAGGAGCCGATCGCCGAAGCGCTCGGCAAACTCCGCCAGCCCCGTGCCGTCCGGCATGGCGGCCGTAATGGCGAACAGCTTGCGGTTCTTCTCGGCAAGCGTCGTCAGCGATTCTGAGAAGGCCCGCGTGAAGCTCTTGCCGCTGCTGCTGGTGACCGAAACTTGGTCGCCCTCGACCTTGAACGGCTTGGTGCTGTGGAACCGCGTCGGATCGGCGGTCGCATAGGTGCAGCCGCGGCCCTTCTCGGTATGCACATGAAACAGCACCGGCCGTTGGACGTCCTTGAGCATCTCGAGCAACTCGATCAGATGGGCGATGTCGTGACCGTCGGTCGGGCCGACGTAGACGAACCCCAACGGGTCGAAGATCTGGTGCGGCGAGACCGTGGCCTTCAGGCCTTCCTTGACGTGCTCCAGCGCATCATACATCCCCTTGCCCACCACGGGCAGGCGGGGCAGGAAGCGCTTCATCCGCCGCTTGAAGTCCTCGTACAGCTCGCTGGTCCGGAACTTGGCCAGGTACTCCGCAAATGCCCCCTGTGTCGGGGCGATGCTCATGCTGTTGTCGTTCAGGACGATCAGCAGCTGCCGCTCCAGGCCGCCGGCCATGTTCAGGCCCTCGAACGACAGACCGTTGACGATGCTCGCGTCGCCCACCAACCCCACAATCCGGCGATTGCTCTTCAGCGCCTGTTCGCCAAGGGCCAGGCCCAGCGCCGTCGGGATGGCCGTCCCCGCGTGGCCGACGGTGAACTGGTCGTAGTCGCTCTCGTGCGTGTTCGGGAAACCGCTCACGCCTCCCCGCTTGCGAAGCCGTTCGAACCCCGCCCGCCGACCCGTCAGAAGCTTGTGCGTGTAGCACTGGTGGCCAACGTCCCACAACAACCGGTCGTGCGAGAAATCGAACACGTAGTGCAGCGCCAGTGTCAGTTCGACCACGCCGAGGTTGCTGGCCAGATGGCCCCCGTTCCGCCCGACCACTTCGATAATGTGGTGTCGGATCTCCTCGGCCAGAGACGGCAACTGACTGACCGACAACCGCCTTAAGTCCGCCGGCGAATGAATTGTCTCAAGCAGTTTGTTCATGGCAGTCCGAGGGTCCCGCGCTGCTGCGCGATACCCAAAACCCTAAGCTTATCATTCTGACGGGTCTGACTCAAGGAACGGCGACGGATCGGGGGATCACGGGGTGCGTGACACTTTAGGCGGGAGCGGGGGGTAGCCGAAGGTATTATTGAGGGCGGGGGTGTTTTCGGGGGAGGCTTCAAGGAGGAAGCCGGTCATGTCTGCACTGACTTCGCGTCGGGAA